>Ga0214187_1000019_pt1 | contig 53041 bp, 53 predicted proteins | sample TroBogEpilimnion_4_FD_153025 | JGI IMG/M metagenome (GOLD analysis project Ga0214187, IMG submission 153025) | Freshwater microbial communities from Trout Bog Lake, WI - 24JUN2008 epilimnion | ecosystem: Environmental > Aquatic > Freshwater > Lake > Epilimnion/Euphotic zone | place: Trout Bog...
GTTATTGGTCTAGTTGCTGGCGTTCTCTGTTGCTTGGCTACTGGCCTCAAGCATGTCTTCAAGTTTGATGATGCACTCGATGTCGTGGGTGTTCACCTTGTTGGAGGTATCTTGGGTGCGCTACTCATTGGTCTCTTTGGAACAGCAATGGTCAATGGAGCTAATGGCTTCTTCTATCACGGTGGCTGGACACTTATGGGCCACCAAATACTTGCGGTTGCGGCAGTTGTCGCATACTCATTCATCGTCAGTTACATCTTGGCGCTCTTGATTGAAAAGACCGTAGGATTCCGTGTATCTGAGGAAGATGAAGTCGCAGGACTTGATCTAAGCCAGCACGCTGAAACTGCATACGAGAGTGCTTCGATGTCAGATGGCTCTCGTTTCCTCTCTAACTTCACCTCAACTAAGTAAGGAGTGGGAATGAAACTCATAACAGCAATCATTAAGCCATTTAAGTTAGATGACGTTAAGACCGCGCTACAGGCATATGGAATTACCGGTATGACGGTATCTGAAGCCAGTGGTTTTGGTCGCACACGTGGTCATACTGAGGTCTATCGCGGTGCTGAATACACCGTTGATTTGATTCCAAAAGTTCGCCTTGAAGTTGTCGTAGATACTGCTGATGCGGAAAAAGTTATTGACGTGATCGTCAAGGCTGCATCAACAGGAGCTATCGGTGATGGCAAGGTCTGGTCGGTTCCAGTCGATCACATCGTGCGCGTGCGTACAGGTGAGCGCGGGGCAGATGCAATCTAGTTTCATTTAACTAGACTGACTAAGTGGGTACTCGGGAGCGTCGCGAAAGATCGAATGCAAGTGATAACAAGCTTGCTGAACTCTTTCGCGGCGCTTTATCCATTACCGAAGTAGTAGAAGATGATGTTGCACTAGCCGCAGTAGGTGGCTTTGGGCGCGGAGAGCTCGCGCCAGGTTCTGATTTAGACATCCTTATTTTGCACACAGGGCTTAGCGAAAAAGTCCTCGGAGAATTCGTGAATGCCCTTCTCTATCCATTATGGAGTTCAGGTGCGCAGGTTGATTACTCGGTACGCACTCGCAAAGAGACCGCTCATGTATCAGCGGCAGATGTGAAGGTAATTCTCGGACTTTTAGATATCCGCCACATCATTGGAAATAGCGATCTCACTGAAGAAGTCGCAGAGGATGCCAAAGTCCGTTGGAGCAAAGAGATTAGAAAGTACCTTCCAGCTTTAAGCGCTTCTATTAGTGAGCGGGCAGAGCGAAGTGGTGAACTAGCGTTTCTTCTTGAACCAGATCTAAAAGAGGCCCGTGGGGGGCTTCGAGATATCAATGCTCTGCGAGCAATATCTGAAAGCCAACTCGTTGATGTTGCACTTGATCGTGTTGCTGCCTCTGAGGCGCTGATCTCTAATGCGAGAGACACTCTTCATCAGGTAACAGGGCGCGGGCGAGATCAACTTCTCCTCACAGAGCAAGATGCCGTTGCTGCAAAAATGGGTTTTGCAGATGCTGATGTATTAATGCTTGAGATATCAAAGGCTGCTCGCGCCGTTGACTATGTCATGCAATTGACTTGGCACCGGATTAATCAAAGAAGTAAGCGCAGATTTTTTAAAGGTAAAAGTACAACCGCTATTGCAAAAGGTATTGCCTCGTATCAAGGCGAAGTAATTTTGGTTGATGAAGAGGGCAAGAACGATGCTGGACTTGGCCTGCGAGCAGCAGCGTTTGCAGCTCAGCGTGGCTTACGTCTTTCTGTTGAGACGGCCATGAGTATCTCTGAAAATTATGTACCTCTAACAACTCCTTGGCCACGGCAAACACGTGAAGATCTCGTTGCACTCATTGGCGCGGGAGAGGCGATGGTCGATGTCTTTGAAGCACTCGATCAAGAGGGGCTAATTGAACGTTGGATCCCGGAGTGGTCTCACGTTCGATTCCTGCCACAAAGAAATGTGTTGCATCACCACACAGTTGATCGTCACATGCTTGAAACTGCAGTCAAAGCTGCTGCGCTCACCCGCAGTGTTCATAGACCAGATCTTTTACTCGTCGCCGCACTCTTCCACGATATTGGGAAGGGTTATGCTGATAAAGATCACTCAGAGTACGGAGAAGAACTAATTCTCCCTCTTGCTGCGCGACTGGGTTTTGAAGATGAGGATTGCCAAACAATCGCACTCATGGTCAAGCATCACTTACTTCTTTCAAGTGTGGCAACGAGGCGCGATCTAGATGATCCACAAACAATTGCCTATGTTCTCTCACTCGTTCCAAACGCTCAGCTTCTAGAGCTCCTACACGCTTTGAGCATTGCAGATGGTGAAGCAACAGGAAGGGCGGCATGGACTGATTGGAAAGCCACTCTCGTAAATGATTTAGTGAAGCGTTGTCTCTCTGCAATGCAAGGCATTGAACCAGCACCAGAGCCAGAGTTAACGAGTGAACAGATTGCTAAGGCGGCAAGCGGCGAGCTATCTGTTGTCATCACTCCACACAACGATGTTCTTTCTATTGAAATAGTTTCTCCTGACCGCCCTGGGCTTTTGTCTTTAGTTGCAGCAGCGCTCAGCGTTTCCCGAATGGATGTCCGTTCGGCTAGAACACGATCAATTGAAAACTCGGCGGTAATGAATTGGCTAGTGACTATTGATGTGAGTGCGCCTTACCCAGACGCAGACAAAATGCATGAACTAATCTCTCGCGCACTAGATGGCGATATAGATCTGGATTCAAAGATTGCTGACCGGATTGCAGCCCATAGAAGAACTCCTGGTATCGCGGTGCCACCGCCAGTAGTTAGCGCAACGAATAATTTAGCAACGGGGGCGACAATCGTTGAAGTTCGCATGCACGATCAGCCAGGAATTCTTTATACCTTGAGTAAAGTGATTGCGAGCTTCGGGGCAGATATCAGAGGCGCCATCGTTGCCACTCTAGGCGCTGAAGCATTCGACACTCTTTATGTTGCTGACTTAACCGGAGGCGCGCTCAGCAATGAACGCGCGGCGGCTCTCGTGCTAGAACTTGAAGAAGTTTTAAATTCCTCAAGCGAGTAACCTACCCCTGTGTTTGATTCACTGACCTCTAAATTCGGATCTGCTTTTTCTTCCCTGCGCTCCCGCGGGCGAATCAAGGCATCAGATATTGATGAGATTGTTTTAGAGATTAAAGCAGCGCTGATTGATTCAGATGTGGCACTTGAAGTTGCCGAGAAATTTACTCAAGATATCAAGGCTCGCTCACTTGAATCACTCGAGAGTGTCAATAAGAGTATTAATCCCTCCCAAGGAATCTTTGAGATTGTTAATCAAGAACTCATAGGAATTCTTGGCGGAAGCGCTCGTCGTATCCGTATTGCCAAGAAATCTCCGACCGTCATCATGCTCACTGGTTTGCAAGGTGCGGGTAAGACATCACTTGCTGGAAAGTTGGCCTTCTACTTAAAGAGCCAAGGAAATACTCCGGTGCTGGTTGCATCAGATTTGCAACGACCAAATGCTGTGACGCAGCTTCAACAAGTAGGTCAAGCAGTAGGCGTTCCAGTCTTTGCACCTGAACCTGGAAATGGCGTGGGAGATCCAGTTGCCGTTGCCAAGGCAGGAAAGAAGTTTGCTGAAGATAAATTCCATAACTTTGTCATTGTTGATACAGCAGGTCGACTTGGCGTCGATGCAGAGCTTATGGAGCAAGCATCAAAGATCAGAGATGTAGTTAACCCAGATGAGATCTTGTTCGTTGTTGATGCCATGGTGGGCCAAGACGCAGTAAAAACAGCGCAAGCATTTCTAACTGGAGTTGGTTTTGACGCAGTTGTGCTTACCAAGCTCGATGGCGATGCCAGAGGCGGAGCAGCGCTTTCAATCGTTTCACAAACTGGTAAGCCAATTATGTTTGCTGCAACTGGTGAAAAGCCAGGAGACTTTGATCTTTTCTATCCAGAGCGCATGGCTTCTCGCATTTTGGGAATGGGAGATGTCGCCACGCTGGCCGAGCAGGCTAAAGCAGCATTTGATCCAGAAGTTAGTAAGAAGCTTGAAGAAAAGTTTGCAAGCGGGGATGAATTCACACTTGTCGATTTTCTTGGCCAACTTCAAGCAATAAAAAAGATGGGCTCTATGTCCAAGATGCTTGGGATGCTGCCAGGGATGAACTCAGGTGCCATGAAGAAACAATTAGAAAACTTTGATGAGAGCGAACTCGTTCGCACTGAAGCAATAGTTCAATCGATGACGCCGCAAGAGCGCAGTGATGTGAAAGTTCTCAATGGTTCACGTCGCGCCCGTATTGCCAAGGGAAGCGGTCGTAGCGTTCCGGAAGTAAATAATTTGGTCGATCGATTCGTTGGCGCACAGAAGATGATGAAGCAGATGCAAAAAGGCGGAGGAATGCCAGCAGGAATGCCCGCGATGCCGGGGATGCCCGCAATGCCCAAGATGAATAAGGCCCAACCGCCGAAGAAGAAATCACGCTCAGGTAACCCAGCTAAGCGCGCCCAGGAGAGTTAATTTCTCAATTTGGCCCAGCACCCCAGAGGTGGCAAGATTGGGCACCTGCTTAAGGGCCCTCTACCCCTTAGCAAAAACCATTCACAATGGATTGAGATTTACCTAGTCGCTCCCACTGATTAGGCGAAAATCAAACCGAATAAACAAGGAGTAACCACACACGTGGCCGTAAAAATTAAATTGATGCGTCTTGGAAAAATTCGCACCCCGCATTACCGAATCGTTGTTGCTGATGCACGCACTGCGCGTAACAGTAAGGCGATCGAAGAGATTGGTCGTTACACACCAACTTCAGAGCCATCATTTATCCAAGTTGATTCTGCTCGAGTTCAATACTGGCTTGGCGTTGGCGCACTGCCAACTGAAGCTGTAGAGGTATTGCTCAAGATCACTGGTGACTGGCAGAAGTTCAAGGGATTGCCTGGAACAGAAGGAACACTTCGCGTTGCAGCTCCAAAGCCTGAAAAGCGTATTGCTTATGAAGCAGCCGTTAAGGATGCAATGAATGAGCCTGCAGATGGTGCAACAACTCTTAAGAAGAAGGCAGCTGAAAAGCTTGCTGCAAAGAACGCACCAGCACCTGAAGAGGTAGCTGCTGCAGTTGAAGAGATTGTTACAGAAGCCGTCGCTGAAGCTGTTGTTGAAGCAGCAGTTGAAGAGGCTGTAGCTGAAGTTGTTGCTGAGGCAGAAGCTGTTGTTGAAGCTACTCCTGAAGCCGCCGCTGATGCTGCTCCAAAAGAAGAAGCTGCTGAATAATTATGATTGACGAGGCACTTGAGCATCTCGTAAAGGGAATCGTTGATAATCCTGAAGAAGTGGTTATCACCGAGAAGACTCATCGCCGCGGAACAACTTTAGAAGTGCGCGTGCATCCAGAAGATATTGGCAAGGTGATTGGCCGCAATGGTCGCACCGCGCGCGCTCTTCGAACAGTTGTGAGTGCACTTGCAGGTCGTTCAGTGCGAGTAGATCTCATCGAGGCTGACGAGGCTCGATAAAAGTGTTGCTGGTGGTCGGCCGCATTGGTCGAGCGCACGGTGTTCTTGGTGAAGTGACCATAGAAATAAGAACTGATCTTCCTGATGAGCGTTTCTTTATTGGCGCCACTTTGACCACTGACCCAGTTGAACGCGGTCCACTAACAATTGAATCTGTCCGTGATCACAACGGAATACTGCTTCTAAAGTTTAAGGAAGCCAGCGATAGAACTGCTGTTGAGAAATTACGAGACACACTTCTTTTGGCCGATGTTGATATGGCAGATGAAGCGGTGGTTGAAGGGGAGTATCACGTGCAGCAACTGGTGGGACTCGCAGTTGTTGATACAAGCGGTAATACTTTTGGGGAGTTGGCCGATGTGCTCAATCTTCCAGGCCAAGATGTCTTAGCGATTAATACTCCGACGGGTGAAGTTTTGATTCCTTTTGTGAAGGAATTTGTACCAACTGTTGATCTTGAAAACCGCAAGATCACTATTGCGCCACCCGAGGGACTATTAGGTGTTTCTGATGAGTAAATTACGTTTTGATGTTATTTCGATTTTTCCCGAGTATTTAAGCCCACTTAAGCTCTCCTTGATAGGCAAAGCTCAAGAAAATGGCTTGGTCGATATTGCCGTCCACGATCTTCGCGATAAGGCGCAAGGTGTTCATAAGAGCGTTGATGACACTCCATATGGCGGCGGCGCCGGCATGGTCATGTCACCTGAGCCTTGGGGAGAGATGATTGATGAAGTTATTGCCGCACATAACGCCAAGATTCACGATCTCATTATTTTGACTCCTGCGGGGCAAAAACTCACACAAAAGCTGGCTGAAGAGCTCAGCACTAGAGAACACATGATCTTTGCTTGCGGCCGTTATGAAGGAATTGATGATCGAGTAAGACAATATTATGAAACGCTTCCAAACGTTCGCGTTCGCGAACTTTCTATTGGCGACTATGTATTGGGCGGCGGAGAAGTAGCAACCCTTGTCACGATGGAAGCTGTTATTCGTTTGATTCCTGGCGTTCTTGGCAATCCGGATTCCCTCGTCGAGGAGTCGCATTCTTTGCCAGATGAAATGGTTGAGTATCCCAATTACACCAAGCCTGTTACATGGCGGGGGATCGAAGTCCCAGAAGTCTTACTTTCTGGCAACCACGCCCTAATTAAGAGATGGCGCTCACAGCGCGCCGCACAAAGAACCAAGGACATTCAAGAAGCGACTGGCCAGTAACCAGTAGTTAGGCAGTACCGTTCTCACATGAGCGAAATCGATCCACAGATTCAGTCCCGGTTAATCCGCGATCTTGAACCTGTTGTCGCCGTTGAGTTAGAACGACATATTGCTACAACTAAGGATTGGTATCCCCACGAGTATGTCCCGTGGTCAGAAGGTCGCACATTTGCTGGTCCATTAAATGGAGACGCTTGGGAAGCGAAAGATTCAAAGCTCACCCCAATTGCTCAAGATTCACTTGTACTCAATCTTTTAACCGAAGATAACTTGCCTTCTTATCACACAGAGATTGCCTTCTCCATGGGCAGAGATGGTGCATGGAATTCATGGCTCAACAGGTGGACTGCTGAAGAAGCGCGTCATGGAATTGTTCTACGCGACTATTTGATGGCAACACGTGGCGTTGATCCAAATGAACTTGAAGATCTTCGTATGGCACATATGCAGGTGGGTTATGAGACCCCTTATCCAAATGACATGCTCCACACAGTTGCTTATGTAACTTTCCAAGAATTGGCTACACGTATCTCACATAGAAACACCGGTCGTATCTCAAACGATGCGATTTGCGAGGGAATGCTTGCCCGCGTTGCACTTGATGAGAACCTACACATGTTGTTCTACCGCAATCTCCTTGGAGCTGCGCTTAAACTTGAACCCAACGCAACAATGCGCGCAATCACAGATGTTGTGACAAATTTCCAAATGCCAGGAGCAGGAATGCCTGGTTGGGGACGTAAATCTGTGCAAATTGCATTGGCTGGTATTTATGATTTACAGCTTCACTTAAATGATGTTGTCATGCCGGTGCTCCGTGCGTGGGGCATTTTTGACATGGATACCCTGACTGGCGATGGAGCAGCAGCTCGCGACGAGCTTTCTGCATATCTGAAGAGTGCATCTGAAGATGTTGCTAAGTTTGTCGATAAGCGTGAAGTTCACTTTGAAAAACTCGTTGCAAGAGGCCAGGAGCCTTTGCGCCTGATTTAATCCCTCTTCTGAGTAGAGACTGGGAATTTTTTAGACACGCCGAGCGTTCATTAGGTAGAACGTGGGCTCATAGGACACTATCCGCCACGTGGGGCAAATTTGCTCCGACTCTATGAACGTGAAGGAGGTGCACCATGGCTACCGATTACGACACACCCCGAAAAACCGATGAAGAACTTCATGAGGAATCACTTGAAGAACTCAAGGCGCGTCGAGCAGATGCTCAATCAGGACAAGTTGATATCGATGAAGAAGAAGCTGCGGAGAACCTCGAACTTCCTGGAGCAGATTTATCTGGAGAAGAACTGACAGTTCGCGTAGTTCCTAAGCAGACCGATGAATTTACTTGTTCCAGATGCTTCCTCGTCCATCACTCATCACAATTAGCACGTGGTGAAGGAGCTAAGGCAGTCTGTAAGGATTGCGATTAGTTTAAAGATTATTTATTAAGCGCATCAGCAAGCTGGTGCGCTTTTTTACTGCTTACAAGCCAGTAGGGCGTTGGGTCTTGTGGGTCGCTGATGGTGACTTTAACTCCCGTTGGAATCCAGAACCTAATCTGCATATAGGCAGTTGTATTTATCTTTGGCCCCCGCAATTCGCGCATCTCTTCACCGCTTAGGGCAACAGCACTTGAAATATATTTTCTCTCGATATGAGCGGGACCAACATGGAGTGAATCAGCAGCTACTTTTATCTCAAGTGGCGTGCTCTGCCAGAGAAAAATTAAGGCCACAAATTGCGCCAGCATAGAAACTTCTGCCCACATATTTCCCAAGGCTGCCCAGATGGCAATACTGAGTGAGCCACTTAAAAAGAGCAAGAACGCGCAGAGCCAGATCGGCCAACCAACCCGTTCTTTGAAAACCACAGGGCTGTTGTGGGAAGAGGTGCTCATGGGTGAACGCTACCGTTAGGCTTACCCTATGAGTTTAAATAACCACGTGGAAGTTCTGGTCCAACGTTTATCAAACGATGTCCCGCTCCCAAAGTATGGCAAGCCAGGAGATGCTGGCGCTGATATCACTACTCGCGTGGATGTCACCCTTGCTCCCGGTGAGCGCGCACTTGTCCCCACAGGTTTATCTATTGCACTTCCTTTTGGATATGCAGCTTTTGTTCATCCTCGGTCAGGTTTAGCAATTAAGCACGGAGTCTCCCTAGTGAATACACCAGGAACGATTGATGCTGGTTACCGTGGTGAGATCCAAGTCATCATGATTAATCACGATCCCAAGGAAGCGATTTCATTTAAAAAAGGTGATCGCATCGCGCAGTTGGTTATTCAAAAGGTTGAAGCAGCTGAGTTTGTCGAAGTAGATCATCTTCCTGGAAGTGATCGTGGGGCAGGCGGCTTTGGCTCCACAGGAGTTAAAGGATGAATTACGAGGGTCATAGCGAAGATAAAGCAAAGATAATTTCATCCCTGGGCGGTGCCCGAGGAATGATTGATTCTGGCGTTCCATCAATCGCCTTTCTTATCTATTACGACATAACAAAGCATGTAAGTCAGGCGGCAGTTGTTGCTATTGCGCTCTCTCTTGCTTTGACCGTTATTCGGCTTATCCGCAGGGAAACGCTTCAGCATGCTCTCTCGGGAGTATTTATTGTTCTCGTGTGTGCATTTATCTCTCACCGCACAGGTAAAGCGAAAGATTTCTATCTTCCAGGGCTGATCATTAATACTGCTTATGCATGTGCCTACGCAATAACAAATATTGCTGGATGGCCAATTTTGGGAGTCTTACTTGGTCCGATACTTGGCGAGAACTTGGCATGGCGCAAAGTGCCGGCTCGCAAAGCTGCTTACATCAGAGCGGGTTGGCTCTGGGTAGGTTTGTTTATCTCTCGTTTGCTCATTCAATATCCGCTCTACCGAGCAAACCAATTGAATCTGCTAGGAACGGCGCTAGTTGTGATGGGTTACCCACTCTTTTTTCTCATAGCATGGGGAACATGGCGAATACTGGCAAAGGTTCCATCGGTCAAACTTGATGAGACTGAGATAGATGAGATCGAGAAAGACTAGGTATTAATTACCTAGAAGAACGCTTTTTAACTTCTCTTCTGCAGCACTTGTTGCCACAAAAAGTAGTTCATCTCCACCCATTAGCAATTCTTGTGGATTAGGCGAGATGACATGTCCATCGCGAACGATCGAGGCAAAAGAAGTATCTTCTGGAAAACTAAGCTCGCTCACTGTTTTTCCGCATGCAAGTGCATTTTCTGGCAAAGTAATTTCAATCAGGTTCGCCCCGCCACGCTTAAGGGAAAAGAGGCGAACCACATCTCCAATGGTTACAGCTTCTTCAACGAGAGCAGAGATGATGCGAGGGGTTGATACAGCTACATCCACGCCCCATGATGAATCAAAGAGCCATTCATTCTTAGGGTGGTTAATGCGGGCAACTACGCGCGGAACTCCATATTCAGTCTTTGCAAGAAGTGATGTCACAAGATTGACCTTGTCATCTCCTGTTGCAGCGATCAGTACCTGGCAAGATGCAAGTTTTGCGCTATCCAGAGATGCGATCTCACATGAGTCAGCCAAGAGCCACTCTGCTTGAGGAACGCTATCCATCTTGAGGGCTTTTGGATCGCGGTCAATGAGCAGCACGTGGTGGCCGTTTTCTAAGAGTTCACGGGCTATAGCTCGCCCAACATTCCCGGCTCCTGTGATGGCGATTCTCATTTAATCCACTTCCGGTGTGCGAGACAAAATTGCATCAACATTTGCACGTTCTGTTTCCAAAATAGTCATGTGTACAAGATCGCCCTCTTGGAGAACTGTATGTTCATTCGGAAGCAGACCTTCACCTAAGCGTGTAATAAAGGCAACGCGTGCATTTGTTGCTTTCTCAATTAAAACCACAGGTTCTCCGTACCAATCTTTATGCAGACTTACTTCACACAAAGCGATGGTTCCGCTGGCATCGCGCCACTCTGATTGGGAACCTTCAGGAGCAAGCCTTCTCATCATTTGATCAGTTGTCCATAGGACTGTTGCAACTGTTGGAATTCCTAGACGCTGATAAATTTCAGCGCGCTCTGGGTCATAGATACGTGCAACAACATTTGGGACGTTATAACTTTCGCGGGCAACACGAGCTGCCAAAATATTTGAGTTATCACCATTAGAAACTGCGGCAAAGGCGCCTGCTGTTTGAATTCCTGCCTCAAGCAAGGTGTCACGGTCGAAGCCAACTCCTGCAACGGTGCGACCTTTGAAATCTGGTCCAAGGCGGCGGAATGCTTCACGGTTTTGATCGATGATTGCTACAGAATGGCCAGCGGCCTCAAGTTCATGAGCTAGCCCTGATCCAACTCGACCACAACCCATGATGACTACATGCACGAGTAATAACTTACACCCTTAAAGACCCTTATGCTCCAACAATGGAAACAAAGGGCTCACACACCGCAGAACGCTTGGTCGTTGGCCAAAAAGTTACGGTCGATATCGGCGCCATTGCCCATGGCGGACATTGCGTCGCGCGTTTTGAGGGACAAGTTATTTTTGTTCGATATGGGATTCCTGGGGAGAAAGCAGTGGTTGAAATTACTGCAGTGAACTCCAAAATGGCGCGTGGTGATGCGATTGAAATTGTTCAAGCATCCCAGCATCGCGTTCAAGCGCCTTGCAAGTATGCCGCGCCAGGCGGATGCGGCGGATGCGACTTTCAGCATATTGATCTCGCTTACCAAAGAACACTTAAAGCGGAAGTTATTAAAGATCAGTTTGCACGCCTAGGAGGTATGGAAATTGAATGTGAAGTCCTAGGAGTTCAACCTGATGATGGTTTGCATTGGCGAACCCGTATGGATTTTGCCATAGGAGATTCAGGGCATATTGGTCTTTATTCACATCGCAGCAATGATGTGCTTGAGATTGATGATTGTCTGATTGCAGATTCAGTGATGGATGTGCAAGCGCTTACTTCGCGTAAATGGAATGGTAATGATCGAATTGAGGCTGGAAGTACAAGCACCGGGCAGGTAAATATTTCAAGAGCTGGCCGCAGCATCTCGGGCCCAACACAGCTCAACGAAACAGTCCTAGGTAATACTTACCAGATATCTCCTCAATCATTTTGGCAGAGCCATAAAAGTGCGCCAACAACTTTGGTCAATGAAGTCATGGCAAAAATTGATCTGCGCGAAGGTGATGTTGTCTGTGATCTCTACGGGGGAGTCGGGCTTTTCACAGCAGCACTTTCAACCGCAGTTGGCTTAACAGGAAAAGTACATCTCATTGAATCTGATAGACGCGCAATAGGTGACGCTCAGAAGATTTTTAAGGGCTATAAAAATGTTGAAATTCATGCTGGATCAGTTGAAGCGCAACTGCCGAAGATTGCGCACGCTGATGTTCTCTTGCTGGATCCTCCTCGAACAGGAGCTGGCGAGGAAGTCATCACTGTAATGCAGAGGATTAAACCTCGGACAATCCTTTATGTTTCCTGCGATCCAGCCTCATTGGCCAGGGATGCCAAACTTTTGCTCGCCAGCGGGTATCGCATGGATCACATTGTGGGCTTCGATCTCTTCCCCATGACCCAGCACGTGGAATGTGTAGCGCGCTTTACATTAGAATAAAGAAGTCATGAGTAAGAACTCTTTTAACGCCAAAGAAACCCTTGAGGTTGCTGGTAAGTCCTACGAATTTTTTAATATAACAGGCCTTGATGGGGCGAAAGATCTCCCATTTAGTTTGAAAGTTTTACTTGAAAATCTCCTGCGTACCGAAGATGGCGCAAATATCACTGCAAGTCAGATCACCTCGTTAGCAAAATGGGATCCCAAAGCTGAGCCAGATACTGAAATTCAATTCACCCCGGCCCGCGTCATTATGCAAGATTTCACAGGAGTTCCTTGCGTTGTTGACCTTGCAACTATGCGTGAGGCAATCGCTGATCTAGGGGGAGACCCAACAAAGGTCAATCCACTTGCGCCTGCTGAGTTGGTTATTGATCACTCTGTGATTGCAGATTTGTTTGGAACCAAGACATCTTTTGAAGAGAACACAGATATTGAATACCAGCGAAATAAAGAGCGTTATCGCTTCTTGCGCTGGGGGCAGAGCGCCTTTGATGAATTCAAGGTAGTTCCGCCCGGAACAGGAATTGTTCACCAGGTAAATATTGAATATTTAGCGCGAGTTGTTATGACCAGAACCGTTGATGGCGTACTTCGCGCATATCCAGATACCGTTGTAGGAACAGATTCACACACAACTATGGTTAATGGACTTGGAGTTCTTGGCTGGGGTGTTGGCGGAATTGAAGCTGAAGCTGCGCTGCTCGGTCAACCTGTCTCCATGCTTATCCCTCGTGTTGTTGGTTTCAAACTCAGTGGAGAGCTGCCCGTTGGCACAACTGCAACCGATCTTGTACTTACTATTACCGAAAGATTACGTAAGCATGGCGTTGTAGGAAAGTTTGTTGAATTTTATGGTCCAGGAGTTGCTGCGTTGCCGATGGCAAATAGAACAGCGATTGGAAATATGTCTCCTGAATATGGTTCCACCTGCGCAATTTTTCCTATCGATGACGAGACCTTGCGCTACCTCACTCTTACTGGACGCAGCGCTGAGCAGATCGAATTAGTCGAGAAGTATTCGAAGAAAAATGGGCTGTGGCACGACCCATCCATTGAGCCACGTTTCTCTGAATATATTGAACTCAATTTGGCGCAAGTTGTTCCTTCTATTGCTGGACCTAAGCGCCCGCAAGATCGCATCTCCCTTGATCACTCAAAGAGCGCATATAACGAGATTATCCCTACGTATCTGAGCGATAAGAGCAGCTCCAAGGCAATAAATGTTTCAGTAAATGGAACAGCAACATCAATTTCAAACGGCGCAGTCGCGATTGCTTCCATTACATCCTGCACAAATACATCAAACCCATCAGTGATGATTGGCGCAGCGCTTCTTGCAAAGAAGGCTGTTGAAAAAGGATTACGCAGCAAGCCATGGGTGAAGACAACTTTGGCTCCAGGCTCAAAGGTTGTTACCGATTATTACGACAAGGCAGGGCTGACCCCATTTATGGAGCAACTTGGCTTTAATCTTGTTGGATATGGATGCGTGACCTGTATTGGAAACTCTGGTCCTTTGCCTATAGAGATCAGCAGAGCAATCAACGAGAACGATTTAGCTGTAACAGCTGTTTTATCTGGAAACCGTAACTTTGAAGGCCGTATTAGCCCAGATGTGAAGATGAACTATTTAGCTTCGCCGCCACTCGTAGTTGCCTATGCACTTGCTGGCACAATGAATCATGACTTTGAAAGTGATGCGATTGGTAATGATCAATCAGGAAATCCTGTCTATTTGAAGGATATTTGGCCATCAGCGGAGGAGATCGACACAGTAATTGCCTCATGTATCTCATCAGATATGTTTAAGAAAGATTATGCAACTGTCTTTGAAGGCGACCACCGCTGGAAGTCACTTGATACCCCAACAGGCAAAACCTTTGAATGGGAAGCTGATTCAACATATGTTCGTAAGCCGCCATATTTTGATGGCATGCCACGTGAGCCAAAAGCTGTAACTAATATTGCTGGCGCGAGAGTTCTTGCAATCCTTGGAGACTCTGTCACAACTGATCACATCTCGCCTGCAGGAAATATTAAGGCCGATTCTCCAGCCGGTAAGTACCTAGCAGAGCATGGGATAGCACGAACAGACTTCAACTCATATGGATCTCGCCGAGGAAATCATGAAGTAATGATCCGTGGAACATTTGCCAATATTCGTTTAAAGAATCTTCTTCTAGATGGAGTTGAAGGTGGCTTCACCCGCAACTTCCTCAAAGACGGAGCGCAGGCAACAATTTATGAAGCATCTGCTGAGTATCAAGCAGCGGGAGTTCCACTCGTTATTTTGGCTGGCAAAGAATACGGCTCAGGCTCATCACGCGACTGGGCTGCTAAAGGAACTGCTCTCCTTGGAGTGCGCGCTGTGATTGCAGAATCTTTTGAAAGAATTCACCGCTCAAATCTGATTGGAATGGGAGTGCTCCCACTCCAATTCCTTGATGGGCAAAATGCGAAATCACTTGGCCTGACAGGTAGTGAAACATTCGAGATCACCGGAATTACAGAACTCAATAATGGCCAAACCCCAAAGACTCTAAAAGTGAAGGCTGGCGACATTAGCTTTGAAGCGAAGCTGCGTATTGATACGCCAGGTGAGGCTGACTACTACCGGCACGGTGGAATCATGCAGTTCGTACTGCGGAGCCTTCTTAACTCATAAATTGCCGTCTTTTACGGCCTCTACAAGTGTGGCTGGATAGATCGCCTCGCTCTAGACTTACCGCATGCTTGAATCTCTCAAAGGCCCAGAAGACCTAAAGGCCCTTTCGCCTGATCAGCTCGCTGATCTTGCTCAAGAGATTCGCACATTCCTCATTGAAAAAGTCTCCAAGACAGGTGGCCACCTTGGCCCAAATCTGGGAGTGGTTGAGCTCACGATTGCGCTGCATAGAGTTTTTGATTCTCCAAAAGATGTTCTGCTCTTTGATACCGGGCACCAGTCATATGTTCATAAGATTTTGACAGGTCGTATCGAGGGATTTGATCAACTGCGCCAGCGTGGGGGAATTTCTGGATATCCCAATCGCTCAGAATCTGATCACGATGTCATTGAAAACTCTCATGCATCCAGCGCGCTTTCATGGGCAGATGGAATTGCCCGTGGTTTTAAGGTGCAAGGCGTTAAGGAGCGCATGGTTGTTGCAGTTGTAGGAGATGGCGCTCTCACAGGAGGAATGTCTTGGGAAGCGCTCAATAACATTGCAGCAAGTGATGACCTTCCACTTGTCATTATCGTCAACGATAACGAACGTTCATATTCCCCAACTATTGGCGGTGTTGCAACATATCTCTCGACTTTGCGCACCACACGAGGCTATGAAAAGTTTTTAGAGTGGGGCAAAGGAATTTTAGAGCGCACTCCAGTTGTTGGTCAGCCCATCTATGAGACTTTGCACGGGGTTAAAAAAGGCATCAGAGATATCGTTGTTCCCCGCGGCATGTTTGAAGATCTTGGTTTGAAGTACTTCGGTCCAGTTGATGGCCACAATATTGAAGCTGTTGAGAACGCACTTGTACATGCTAAGAATTTTGGCTCACCTGTTCTTGTCCATGTGATTACTGAAAAGGGTAGAGGGCATGCCCCTGCGGTCAATGATGAGGCAGAGAAGTTCCATGCAGTTGGAATCGTTTCACCGGAAACAGGTCAACCAGTAAAAAAGTCTTCTGCTAGCTGGACTTCAGTTTTTTCAAAGGAGCTCTTTGAGTTAGGCAAAGAACGCGAAGACCTTGTTGCGATCACAGCCGCGATGCTTGGACCAACCGGTCTTGATCAATTCCAGAAGGCTTATCCAGACCGAACTTTTGATGTGGGAATTGCTGAGCAACATGCTGCAACATCTGCTGCAGGTATGGCATATGCAGGACTGCACCCAGTAGTTGCGATTTACTCAACTTTTCTCAATCGCGCCTTTGATCAACTATTGCTCGATGTTGCCCTGCATGATGCGGGCGTGACCTTTGTTTTAGACCGCTCAGGAATTACCGGTGATGATGGGCCGTCACATAATGGAATTTGGGATCTAGCTCTGACCGGGATTGTTCCTCACCTTCACGTAGCCGCTCCTCGCGATGGTGCGCGCTTAAAAGAAGAATTACGTGAAGCAATGGCGATTAGTGATAAGCCAACTCTTATTCGCTTCCCTAAGGGAGCTGTTCCTGCAGACATTCCGGCATTTGAGCGCCGAGATGGCATCGATGTTTTATATAGAGGGGAGAGCGCAGACATTCTCCTTGTGAGCGTCGGCGCACTTGCGCAAGTTGCAGTTGATGCGGCGTCTCAGGCATACAGAGAAGGTGTTGGCGTAACCGTCATTGATCTTCGTTGGGTGAAGCCTTTATCCCAGGCACTTGTCACTATGGCCCAGCGCTATAAGAGTGTTGTTGTTATTGAAGATGGAATTAGACATGGCGGAATCGCCAGTTCAATTTCAGATCTCTTCCGCGAGGCGGGGCTTGCAACGCCTATTCATTCAATTGGCGTGCCTCTAGAGTTTATTGAGCATTCAAAGCGCGATGAGATTTTAACTGACCTAGGTATAACGGTGCAGACAATTACACGTTCGTTGGTAACGTGGTCACTTTCTTTGAAGGATCAGATGAGTGAGTTAGATTCAAAGAGCGAAGAGGCTTCAAAAACGCGGCAAGAGTAATCCCAAGATAGGCAAGATAAACACCTAGTTGAAGCCAGGTCATGCTATTAGCGATACCGATTGATCCATCAAGTAATGTGATAAAAATTGAATTATCTCCACCAAAATTCCATGCATAAGAGTTGACTCCTGGAAGCTGTCCACGCATCTGGAACTCGTTGATTCCGTGAATCAGAACTCCGCCAGCAACCACAATGAGGGCAACTCCAGTTACGCGGAAGAACTTGCTGAGGTTGATATTGATGCTTCGCTTATAGAGAAGCACTCCTAGGGTTACTGCAGCAAAGATTCCCAAGATGAGTCCTGCAAGAGGAGCGGTATCCTGCTTTACCGTTTTGAAGTTTGCATAGAGAAAAAGCGATGTTTCAAGTCCTTCACGGGCAACGGTAAAAAGTGCTGTAAAGGTAAGTGCGACTTTACCCATGGCAAGTGCGCTATCAACTTTGCCGTGGATTTCTTTCGCGATAGAACGAGCATTGCTCCTCATCCAAAAAACCATCCATGTCACTAACGCGACAGCAGATAGGGACGTAATTCCTGCAAAGAGTTGCTCACCGGCTGGAGAGAGCTGCGCTGAAGTGAATGTGAGTATTGCTCCGAAGCCAAGTGCCAAAAGAACTGCTATTCCAACCCCTAGCCATACGAATGGGAGAGTTGAACGTCGTCCTGAGCGCACGAGGTAGGCGATCAAGATTCCTATGATCAGAGAGGCTTCTAGGCCCTCTCGGATGGCAATAAGGAATGTGCTGAGCATTCCGTAAGCCTAAGACCCCTACTGGGAATTACGCAACTTGAATGTTGCGTAATTCAACACACACTATTCCTCGGGCGTGGGCTCAGAATCCGCCTCTGCCTCAGGCGCTTCAGGCGTTGGCGGTGGTGGAAGCGGCTCAGTCTGAGCCAAGGGTGCAATAAGAATTTCACCAACCGCTGCGATCTGCCATGGACGAGCGCCAGCAGCGGCAAGTGTTGCGGTGATGAATACGGTGACATCGGTTTCAGGAGGCGACTGCCATGTCAGTTGTCGAATGGCATCTGGTGAGATCAAATTCTCAACTGGCATTTCAAGCTCAGCAGCTTTAGCAATGACTGCGGCGCGTGCATGAGAGAGCCGAGCATAACCAAGTGGATTTCGATCCTTCCAAAGTTTCACCACAGGCAGACCGCTAGAAGGAAGACGAAGTTCTGGCAGATCTTGGATCGGCAATTGCAAAGTCTGATGCAGCAAGGTGAACCACTCGGTGGTGGGCAGATTTTCTACTCGGGTTCTGCGCTTTACTATTTTGTTGAAATTATCGATTGCTTCAGGCCTCTTTGTGGCGATCTCTATGAGGACTTCATCGTTGAAAATTCTTCCAGGGGAGATATCCACGCTTCGGGCAAATTCATCCCGGGCATGCCAGAGAGCGCGAATGATGGCAAGGGTCATTCGGTCTTTGATTTTGTGCATTCCTGATGTGCGCCGCCATGGATCTTTGCGAGGTGCGGGAGGAGTGTTATTAAGGATTTGAGCGAAGTCTTCTTGCGCCCAAGCAAGTTTGCCTTTTTCTATGAGCAATTTTTCTACCTCATCGCGAAGATCAACCAGAACATCAACATCGAGGGCTGCATAGTTCAGCCACTCCTCGCGCAGTGGGCGAATGGACCAATCAACAGCGCTGTGTTCCTTGGCAAGTGCAAGATCTAGAAGGCTTTCACAAAGTGGTCCAAGGCCTACTCGCTCACACCCTGCAATACGTCCACCCAGTTCAGTATCAAAAAGAAATCTTGGCGCAATTCCAAGTTCACGTAGGCAAGGAAGATCTTGGGTACTTGCATGAATGATCCATTCACAATTAATGAAAGCATCATTCATCTCTTTCCATAAACTCTCCTCATTGACCGCGATTGGGTCAATCAGATGCAGGCCACCTTCTCTGCGAAAAATCTGAATTAAATAGGCTCGTTGGCTATATCGATAACCGGATGCTCGCTCGGCATCAATAGCGATTGGGCCAAATCCTGCTGCGAGATCTTGCAGGCACGCAAGGAAGCCCGCGCGGTCAATGATTAATTCTGGAAGCCCAGCACGAGGATGAAGAAGCGGCTCTGCCATAAAAAATTTCTACTTCGCTGAAGACGATGATTTAGGAAGTTGCGCTATTCCTTCAGGCAACGGTTCAAGACCAGCGGTGTTAGCGAGTAGATCTAGCCACGCTCGAATGTGATTAGGAATGTTATTTCCATCTATAGGCGTCCATGATGCACGTACTTCTAATTCCGAATCATCCTCGCGTTCATCCAAGGATCCAAAGGAGGTACTAGATACCCGAGTAACAGTTCCGCTGGGCTCTGTGTAGGCACAGTCATACTTTGCTAGAGCTTCAATGAGCCAAGTCCAACCGATATTTGAAACCATGGGGTCAGTCGCCATCTCTTCATCGACAGCTGCCCGAACGAAAGTAACGCAGCGGAAGTTTCCAAGCCATCCTTCTTGTCCCGCAGGATCGTGAAGTAGAACAAAACGCGCAGTAGCTGCGTCTTCTAGGACATCGGCGGTGAGGGCAAATGCATGAGGAGCAAGTTTTGAAGGAGCAGGAACTTCTTCCAATAAAATTTCAGAACGAGGAATGATGGCGCGAATTTGGGCAACAATCTCATCAAATGTGATCTCTTTGCTCATTGTCTAAGTGTAAATAGAGATCTGTGTATTACTCCGTAGGCGCGGGTATGTAGGTAATAAATGCTCCGCCCTCGACCTCTTCACGCTTGATTTGGCTGTAGCCAGCGGTGAAATCCTTCAATGAGATCTGGCTTTCGCCTCCAGAAGTATTAGAAATACAAATATGTAATTCATCGACCAGCTGCACTTTAAGTGCTTGGCGAAGCAATGAAGGCCCAGCTTCTATCAAAATGTTTGCGTAATTCTTTTTAGCATCGTTTACCGCATCGACAATGTTTTTATTCCAGAGAACCACCTGGGTATTTGCGATTAATTCTTTGGGTAATTGATCCGCACGAGACAAGACAATAAGGGGAACCGGAGTAGTCGAATATGGTTCATTGCGGGCGCTATTGCCGCCTATAACAATCACATCAGATTCTTTTCGTAGGGCGTGAAAGCGCAAACGATCTTCTGGAAAGCTCAGTCCAGCAGAGCGATGATTGAGTGTTGTGGAGCCATCTAAGCCAATAATTAAGTTAGCCAACACGCGTGAATTCACGTAGGTAGCGTATCTGACTTAGATTTCATGGCCGATATTGATTATCCTTCACCTGTGAAGCGCATTCGTATTGGTGGCATTTCCGCTACCTCTCTATCAATAGCCCTTCTGGCAAGTTTGTTTGTAGGAGTACAAGCCCCATCATCACAAGCAGAGGACCTGGCATCGATTAAGGCCAAAGTGCAGTACTTGCAGCAAGTTGCGGCAAGTGCGGGTGAACAAGCACAACAAGCCCAAGTTCAATTCCAACAACTCTCGCGCAAGCTAGCGTCGGTACAAGCACAGGCGGCAAACCAGCAAACCGCTGTGAATGCCTTGCAAGGCTCAATTGGCGCAATTGCCTCAGATCTTTATAAGCAAGGCGGTTTTAGCCAGAGCATGCAATTACTTTTTTCATCTAACCCAACACTTTTTCTTGCAGCGGCGGGCTCACTTGATTCCTTAAGCAAGGGCAAAGCAACTGCTCTGCGCAAGTATTCGGCTGCAAAACAATCGTTGACCGCAACATCATTTACTGTTGGAGATCAACTTACCTTAGCTAAGGCTGCCCAAGCGCGATATGTTGCCAAGCAAAAAGCCGCGCAAGATCAACTTGCAAAGGCAGAGGACATTTTGGCAAAACTTACGAAAGAAGAAAGAGCCCGAGTGGAAGCGCTCATTAATGGCCAAGAGAATGCTGACCAGCTTGCATCCCTTGCAGATATCAAGAATGCAAAGTTTGGCACGGGCATAGGAAGTGTTGCCTTGAAGTTTGCGATCAAGCAGTTAGGGGATCGTTATGTTTTTGGTGCCGCAGGACCTGTCTGGTGGGACTGTTCTGGACTCACCATGCGTGCCTTCCAGCAAGCTGGAATCTCACTTCCTCATTCTGCTGCTGCGCAAATGAAGTACGGAAAATCAATTCCTCGGGATAAGTTGCTACCTGGAGACCTTGTCTTCTTTGCATTTAGTAGAAGCGGTTATGTTGACCATGTTGGAATATTCCTTGGTGGAAATCAAATGGTAAATGCGCCTCATCCAGGTGCGCGCGTGAAAGTTGAATCATTTGGTTCAAGCTTTGGATATCTGCGTTATGCAGGAGCTCGCCGTTTTTAATAAGCGCCAAGTATTACTCGTGACCAATGATCTTGGTCCACGCGCTGGCGGTATCGAAACTTTCATTCTAGGTTTGATTGATCAACTCAATGGCGCACAGCTTCTGATCTACACATCGAGCCAAGAGGGCTCAAAAGAATTCGATCGAGAACTCAATAATCGCACTGGAGCGCTCGTAATTCGGGATAAAAGTAAAGTCTTGCTTCCTACTCCTCGAGTGAACCGTGCTATCGCCAAAGTTATGAAGGAGTACCAATCTGAAATTATCTGGTTTGGCGCGGCAACTCCTCTTGGATGGATGGCAGGGTATCTGCGTAGAAATGGCGCACAGCGACTGGTGTCACTCACACATGGCCATGAAGTCTGGTGGGCAAAAGTGCCGCCATTTAATTGGATTTTGAAACACATGAGTGAAAACCTCGACGCAATCACATATCTTGGAAGTTTTACAAAGAAGGAGATAGGCAGATCAGTTGCTGATCCGTCTCGGCTAGTGCAGATTGCCCCAGGAATTCCTCTTGATCATTTCACTCCTGGCCCCAAAGATGCATCGTTAGTTGCGCAGTATGGACTCAGTGGTAAAAAAGTTATCGTTTGTGTTGGGCGTTTAGTTCACCGCAAAGGACAAGATCGACTACTCGAGGCACTTCCCGACATTATTAAGAGTGAACCAAGCGCAGTTGTTCTCTTTGTTGGCATCGGCCCGCGCCAAGCAAAACTAGATGCGATCATCAGAAAACTTAAGTTAGAAGGCCATGTGGTGTTTGCTGGCAGAGTCGCATACAAAGATCTTCCACGCTATTTCAGGTTGGGAGATATTTTTGTTATGCCATCTCGCTCTCGCCTTGCAGGGCTTGAAGTAGAAGGGCTAGGAATTGTTTATCTTGAGGCGAGTGCATGTGGCTTGCCAGTTATTGCTGGTTCATCCGGGGGAGCACCTGATGCGGTACTTGCAAACCAAACAGGCTTAGTCATTGATGGGCGCGACGTTCATGCAATTAGTAAAGCTGTTACAGGACTCTTTGCAGATCCAGTTCGCATGCAGAAGATGGGCGAAGCAGGGCGCACATGGATAGTTGATCAGTGGAGCTGGGATCTGTGGGGAGGAAAGTTTAAAGAAGTTCTATTTGGTGATCACTCCGCTAGATAACCCAAGCGAGATTGCTTGCGTGCGATTACTCACGCCAAGTTTTCTGTAGATAGAGCCCAAGTGAGTTTTGGTTGTGGCTTCCGAAATAAACAAGTGCAGCGAAATCTCTTTGCTGGTGGCGCCAGATTTGAGCGCATTGAGAACGCTTACCTCTCGCTTCGTGAGTCCGTAGGCGTTTTTAGAAATCAGTGATCTGCGAATATGAAATTTGCCTTCTGAGATCTGCGTGATGAGCTGAGAAAACTCAGGAGTAAGAGCCGCAATATTTTCATGTGTTGTCTTCTCTAAGCTCGTAACGAGTAATTTCTCGCCCTCAAGATTTTCTTCAATGAGAAAATTGATAGGTGAATTTTTTATAGAGGCAGCGAAGTCTGGGCTGTGACGAATGGAGTGGGAGAGCGCTGTTAGTGAAAGACGCATCTGACGTAGATCAGTGCGCATCGTTGATGAGGTACTCCTGCGACCGATTGCTTTGTCCAGAGAGTAAGAGAGCAGAGATATATCTCTTGCTAGAGCGTCAGTGAGATCTCTTGGTAAAACTAGAGATTTATCCAAAGAGAGCGGCGATCTCGCTGGCAAACTGCTGGTTAACGACATGGCGCTTAACCGAAAGTTTTGCCGTGAGTTGGCCACCTGCAATGGTGAAATCAACGGGCAGGATTGTGAATTTTCTAATTGATTCAGCTCGGCTAACAGCCTTGTTTGCTTCATCTACCGCGCTTTGAATGACATCAAGAAGCGCAGGATCGGCGGAAAGTTCTTCTGGCGCAAGTTCATGCTTCTTGTTAATCCGTGCCCATGTTTTAACCGCATCTGGATCAAGTGTGATGAGCGCGGCAATAAACGGCTTGTTATCTCCAACTACCATGCATTGGCTGACCAAAGGATGAGAGCGCAAGCGATCTTCTAGTACTTCTGGAGCAACGTTCTTGCCTCCAGATGTAATGATGAGTTCCTTCTTGCGACCAACAATGCTGACAAAGCCATCGCTATCGATAGCGCCCAGATCTCCTGTGTGGAAGTAGCCATTAGATTCAATAGCTTCGGATGTGGCTTTTTCATTCTTCCAATAGCCCTGCATCACAATTGAGCCTTTAATCAGAATTTCGCCATCATCTGCAATCTTTATCGTGATTCCAGGAACAGGCTTTCCAACACTTCCAATTTTTTGTGCTGTGCGAACGTTCAGGGTTGCGCCAGCTGTTGTCTCTGTTAGTCCGTAACCTTCAAGAATATTGATTCCCGCGCCACGGAAGAAATGACCTAGGCGAGGAGAAAGAGGCGCGCCACCTGAAATGGATGCACTAACACGGCCGCCAAGACCGGTGCGAATCTTGGAATACACAAGCTTGTCAAAGAGTGCGTGCTTAATTCGAAGAGAAGCCGAAATCTTTCCACTCTCTAGGCCTTGTGAATATTTCACAGCGACATCAACAGCCTGAGCAAAGATTTTTCCTTTGCCACCCTCGATGGCTTTTGCTTCTGCGCCGTTATAAATACGTTCAAAGATTCTTGGAACCGCCAAGACCAAGGTTGGCTTAAAGCTTTGAAGGTCTTGTGGCAACTTTGTCACATCTTGGCAGTGAGCAAGATGAAGTCCAGCGGTGAGGGCTCCAATTTGAATCATGCGGCCAAAAACGTGGGCGATGGGAAGAAAGAGAAGGGTAGAGCCACCCTCTCGCAAAAATTCTGCGGCGGCGTAATTAACTACGTTGTCGCACTCATACATAAAGTTGCGGTGAGTAATTGTGACACCTTTTGGGTTACCGGTTGTGCCTGATGTATAGATCAGTGTTGCAACATGATCAGGCTTCGTTCCTTCAATGCGAGCGGCAACTTCATGATCTGAGATGTAGGCCCCAGAGTTTTGAAGGTCCGGAAGTGCGTTATTTGTAATAATCAAAACTGCTTTGCAGGTGTTTGGTAAAACTGGCTGCGCTAATTCTGCAAGAAGAGGCGTCTCTACAATAAGTAGCGCTGCTCCTGAATCTTCTAGGATCCATTTCACTTGCTCTGCGCTGGATGTTTCATAAATTGGCACACAGATTGCACCTGCATACCAGATCGCAAAATCAAGAACGGTCCATTCATATCTTGTCTTAGCCATGATCGCTACGCGATCACCAGCGTTGACTCCTTGCGCAATAAGTCCCTTAGCAACAGATCTGATCTCTTCATCAAATTCTTTTGCGCTTACTCCGTGCCAGCCTGCTCCCATTGGCCGTGAGATGACAATCCGATCTGGAGTGTTTGTTGCGCGTGTAGTCACGACTCGAGTGAGATTACCTGTCGCTGCTTCAGGGGCAATCTGGGGCGTAGTGACCTCAATCATGAGGAGAACGTTATCGGGAGAGGGTAATCTTCACTAGTGCCAGAGCTCAGTATCGGAATAGATGTCGGGGGGACCAAAGTCCTGGGCGGCGTCGTTGATAGCCACGGAAACATTCTCACTACACATAGAGAAGACACCCCTAAATCTGGCGGCACAGATCTGACCCAAGCCGTTATTGGCGTCATTCAAGAACTCTTAGCGCAATACCCCGAGAAAGAGATTGCTGCAGTAGGAATTTCTGCTGCTGGGTTCGTTTCATCTGATCGCCATACAATGTTGGCCGCGCCAAATATTGCAGGTTGGAATGGCGTGAACTTACATAATGAAATTAAGAAAGAAATTTTATTGCCGATAGTGATTGAAAACGATGCGAATGCCGCCGCGTGGGGTGAAGCAAAGTACGGCGCAGGGCGCGGTGAAAATGATGTCATGATGCTGACTATCGGCACAGGAATTGGCGGCGGATTAGTCAATGATGGTGAGTTATATCGTGGTGCATTTGGTGTTGCCGGTGAATTTGGACATGTCAGAGTTGTTCCTAATGGAATTGAATGTGGTTGCGGAGCTCACGGTTGCTTTGAGCAATATGCATCTGGTTCAGCACTACATAGACACTTGAAAGAAGAGATTGAGAGATCGCCAGAACAAGCTGAGAAATTACTTGCCAGAGCAGGTGGGAAGATAGAAAACCTTAAAGGCGATCACATCATGGCTGCTGCGCGCGAGGGAGATCCGCTGGCTATTGCAGCTTTCAACACAACGGGTGATTGGCTTGGAGCAGGAATTGCCACAATCGCGATGGTTGTTGATCCTGCGTGCGTGGTGATTGGCGGGGGAGTTGCTGAAGCTGGTGAGATCCTTATGCGTCCAACACGGGCTGCGATTGAAAAATACATGCCATTTAATAAAAAGCACCCAAGTCCCAAGGTGTTTGCTGCCAAGTTAGGAAATGACGCTGGTTTGGTTGGCGTTGCTGATTTAGCACGCCGCTAACTAAAGAACAGCGCCTTCATCAAAGTCATCATCTGGCCGCGCAAACTTAATTATTGATGTCACGACTCCGCCGATAAATGCCAATATTCCTGGCCATGGACCAAAACCTAAGAGATCAAAGCCGCTGATAAATTCAATGAGTAAATAAGCAGGACCTCCCACTAAACCAGCAATCGCAATTCTTCCAAGCTGATCAGTTGTTGGAAGGGGAGGATTGGGTTGAACGAAATGCTCATCATCTATTCGGTCAAGATCATCAAGAAAATTGCTGGGCGATGATTCATCTAGTGAGAGTCCTGAAACAATCGAATCAAATTCAGCATTAATCAGCTCTGTCTCATCATCTACCTCGAGTTCTCCCGAAATGACATCGAAGATGAACTCGTTGCTCTCATCAATGAGAACTTGGGCTTCATGATCGAGGGCAACATTATGAAGGGATTTTTCAAAAATAACTTCACGAATAATGGGCGAGTAAACCTCATCCATGATGATCTCTGAACTTACAGGGCTGACTGTTTGATCATTTTCTGAATAACAAATGAGCATAGGAATATCGACCAAATAGAGATCCTCTTCAACTCTCTTCCAGAGTTTTTGAAGTGAGGCATATGCCTTGAGTGGAATCCGCCCGTACGTGTCGTGTACTTCGCCTTGCGATGCGGTATTAACTGAGGTGTTTCGCATAGAGCCAATAAAGTTCTTTATAAGCGGAATCGCTCTGCTCAATCTTCCCTCATCACCGATCGAGGGGTTGAGAAGAATTAACGCTTCAATTTCACTTCCGCGAATTTGTGCTAAACGAAGCGCAAGTGCCCCGCCCATATCAAAACCAGCCACAAAGATTTGATCACAATTCTTTTTTAATTCAAGAAGCGCTCTCTCTGCACTTTTATACCAATCACTCCATGTTGTTTGCGCTAGCTCGTGCCAATTGGTTCCATGTCCTTCAAGTCTTGGCGCGCTCACAGTAAATCCCGCAGCGTTGATTCCTTGGGCCCATGGAGTGATTGATGCCGGGGAGCCGAGAAATCCGTGGAGGAGCAAAACTCCAATTTTGTTCCCAGAAAGGTGTAAAGACTGGGTATTTGTATTCTTGCTCACGCTCAGATGGTGTCACAGAGTGCGCAGTAACCACTAAATTACTCCCCGTGGCATATACATTTTTGAAGTCGTTCCTGACTCCAATCTTGATGGTTCTCTTTCGCCCTAAGGTTTCTGGGCTTCGCAATGTGCCAAACGTTGGCCCAGTGATCATCGCCTCTAACCATCTCTCCTTTAGTGATTCAATTTTTATGCCATTGGTTGTGCCCCGCAAAGTAACTTTTATGGCAAAGAGTGAGTACTTCACCTCTCCTGGCCTTAAAGGCTTTATTAAAAAGCTCACCTTCCAAGCACTTGGCCAAGTTCCTGTTGATCGATCTGGTGGCCGGCGAAGTGAGGCCGCTATTAGAACTGGATTAAACCTTTTAGAAGTTGGTCAATGCATTGGTATCTACCCTGAGGGAACACGTTCCCCTGATGGCAAGCTTTATAAAGGTCGCACGGGTATTGCGCGTATGGCAATTGATTCAGGTGCGCCAATTGTTCCTGTTGCCATGTTTAACACCGCAGAGATTCAGCCCACTGGTCAGATTGTGCCTAAGGTGCGCCGAGTTGAAATGGTTTTCGGAGAGCCCATGTATTTCCAAGGTGATTCTTCAGACCTTGCTCATCTACGAAAAGTTACCGATGAGATTATGCAAGGAATCCAAAAGATTTCAGGCCAAGAGTATGTTGATATCTACGCCTCGGATGCAAAGGCACAGATTTTGAGGGATCTACCTAAGAACGATTAACCGTTTCCTAGTACTTCTCGTCTTGCATCAACATATTTACATTGCTCGCAATTATCTTTAGATGGCGGACATTCCCCTTGAACCATACGAATCAAATTAGATAGGCGCTCCTGCAGAGCGATCGGATTGCGCTCGGCTGGATACCAAGAGTTGTTCACGTGATAGCCAAAGCCAACTTTGAGATTGCCAGATGCTTTATTGAGTGACCATGTGTAGAGCCCAGTAAGGCTGATCTTCTTAGGTTCATCTTTCTGTGGGTTCTCCAAAGCAAATGCATAGGACTCAAGCTGAGGAGCATAAAAAACGCTCTTGTCGTAATCATTTTTCTGCAGCTTGCAATCAACAATCCCAAATGTTCCATCTGAGAACTCAAGTAGTAAGTCGTACTTGCCGCGAAGAAAGAAACCGCTGTCTTTTCCATCCACAATAATATTTTTCGACATCACCCACCCACCATGGCTATGGACTTTGCCCTCTGGAAGATCGGGGTGCATATCTGAAGTCTTTGCGCCAATAAAGTAACGCTCCTGCATATCGGCAAGATCGCCGATGAGAGGCATTGTTACAGGCGGTTGAACGCTGTGGTTATATTGAAGCCATAGGCATCTGTGGCAGCTATCCCATGCATATGTCAGGTGGCTTGGACTAATTGTTGTGCGGGCTTGTCCCATAATTTCCTACTTATCTCGGCGCTAATTATTTACTTTTGTAAGAGCGAGTTTACAAAGGTAATAATGCCCAAGCCCATCATCACCACGCCACCAACGATGCGAAGTTGCACCAAGCGGCGATCGTTCGAGGCAAGCCAATTACGAAATGAGCCGGCAAGGATGCCCCATGCGCTGTCGCAGAAGAAGCCGAGAAAGACAAAGATGAAACCTAAGAGAAGCAATTGCGAGGTGAGATGGCCCTTGGAAGAGTCGGTGAACTGGGGCAAGATGGCGGCAAAGAAAATAATTCCCTTGGGGTTTAAGACGCCGACCATGTAACCCTCACGGATAGTTTTTAAGTAAGAGGGTTTACTACCCTTCAGGGTTGTCATCTGCGCGGCATGTGCGCGAGCTTCCTTAATCGCCATGACGCCAAGATAAACAAGATAGAGCGCGCCCATCCATTGCATAGAGATATATATGGCGTGGTTATGTTGAAAGATCGGCCCCAGACCAAAGGCAACGATGATGGAGACGGTGAGCATTCCAAAGGTATTTCCAAGACAAGTAAGCACTGCGGTTAATCGGCCCCACGCGATCGCTCTTGCAATAGTGAAAAGCACACTGGGACCTGGCGCCAAGATGATGGCAAGGCCGGCAATGACGTACTCCCAGATGCGAGAGGGAATGATTAAGACCATCCCTAAATCCTACTTTGTAGAGCTACTTAGTCGATTCTAAATCCATCAGTGATGGGGCCTAACTCAACGCCTGCTTTAGCGTGATCCTGGATATCTCCGCGGTCCATTTGAGCTTTATGTGCATGCTCATGCCAGCGGTGTTCAATATTTCCAAAGCGCCAAATAGCTAGCGCACTCACCCAGACACCAACAAAGATGGCAACGATAATAAAGCCTGCCTTATTGATATTAAATGCCAGCGCGTAATCCCAGAAACCTCCAGAGAGATTGAGCTGGCCAGCAATTACCTGCGCCACCTCAAGTCCTCCGATAAAGATCGCAACGACTACTGAAAGCCCAGTGATGACAATGTTGTAATAGACCTTACGTACCGGCTTAGAAAAAGCCCACCCATATGCAAAGTTCATGAAGGATCCATCGATGGTATCAAGAAGGCTCATGCCGCCAGCGAAGAGCATAGGAAGCGACAAAATTGCCCACCATGGAAGTCCAGCAACAACCGTGGAGCCAGCAAGTACCAAGAGCGCAACCTCAGTGGCTGTATCAAAGCCAAGACCAAAGAGAATGCCGAGCGGATACATCTTCCAGCTGGCATCAATGCGCCGCGCAATAGGACCAAAGAAGCGCATCATAAATCCACGTGAATCCAAGTGCTTTTCCAATTGAGCCTCGTCATATAAACCTTGGCGCATCTTTCTAAATACTTTTACCACCGAGATGAGAACCAACAAATTGAGCAACGCAATCAACATAAGAAATGCGCCAGAGACAGTTGTGCCAACAAGACCGGTGTAGTGATGAAGCGCAGAATTGGAATCTGTTACTTGTCCGCCTAAAGCTTTAAGACCAAAATTCAAAAGAATGGCTAAGAAGGTTACGACAGAGGAATGGCCCAGAGAGAAGAAGAAGCCAACCCCCATAGGACGCTGACCTTCAGCCATCAGTTTTCTAGTTGTGTTATCGATGGCAGAGATATGGTCAGCATCAAAGGCATGCCTCATACCTAGGGTCAGCGCGAGAAAACCTGTGCCCCAACCAAAAATAGTTCCGTCATGAAGTTTGTAGTGGCCAGATGTTGCAGCCCACATCAATAGCGCTCCGCCGATAAGCAGGAAGAAGATCACGCCAAACATCGCGCTAAGGCGACGGCGTTCATCAGGGGAGAGAGCTTTGAAAGGGTTCTTAGAGGCCCTCTGAGCTTTTACTGGAGTATTCACCGTGCTCCTTCTTGCGAATGACTTGCAAATACAAGTCTAACGCAAGAAGGCTTGAGGGGCAGAACTTAGAGGCCGGCGCCTTCGTGCTCTACCAGGGAATCCTTGCCCACATTGATCATGAGAGCCGAGATGATGGCGCAGGTTGCTAGGAATACAGCGCCCCATTTAAAGGTCGTTGTGAAGCCATGGACCTGGGCAAAGACCGCTGTCTGGGCGCCTAGGGAGGTATGACCCTTTGCGAAGGCAGCAGCCGATGAGATGGCAATGGTGTTGAGCAGAGCTGCTCCGAGAGAGCCACCGATCTGCTGGGAGGTATTGATCATTGCGCTCGCTACACCGGTGTCGTGCTGACCGGCATTGTGAAGGCCTGTACTTGCGTTAGGGATGAAGTACAGCGCGCAACCAAAGCTCATGACCAGCATGGGAAGCAACAGGTATGACAAATACCCAGAAGTTGGTGTGATGCGAGAGAAGAGCAAAATTCCAACCGTTGCAAGACTCATTCCAACGACCATTAACGGACGAGGTCCGATCTTTGGAAGCAAGGTGGAGGCAACACCAGCACCGATGACAATTCCCACGGTGAATGGCAAGAAGGCGACGCCCGCTCTGATGGGTGAGTAATGTAAGAAGGACTGCATGTAAATACTCAAGAAAAGGAACATGGCGAAAAGGCCAACTCCAACAAGAAGTGAGCCGATATATGACCCGCCGCGATTTCGTTCAGTCAAGACGCGAAGTGGCAAGAGTGGGTGGACTGTCTTGGCTTCAATTACGAAGAAGGCGACAAGAAGGACGGCCGCGATAATGAAATATGAGTAGGTATTGCTGTTAGCCCAGCCATTTGTCGCTGCTTGGCTAAATCCGTATACAAGACTGACAAGCCCTGCTGTCACGGTGAGAGCGCCGGGGATGTCGTACTTGTTATCCCCAACAGCCTTTGATTCATGTAGCCATGGATAGGCCATGAGGACAGCAATAATTGCAACAGGAACGTTTACGAATAAGCACCAGCGCCAGTTTGCATACTCAGTGAGCAAGCCACCCATGATCAAGCCGATTGCGGCTCCGCCACCTGAGATGCCGCCATATACGCCAAATGCTTTTGCACGTTCTTTAGGCACTGTGAAAGTTACGTTGATGAGAGATAAAGATGCAGGCGCAAGGAGAGCACCGAATGCACCTTGCAAGCCACGCATGGCAAAGAGTTGACCTTGGTTGGTCGCAAAGCCACCGATTCCCGATGCAACAGCAAATCCGACGAGTCCAATAATGAATATTTTCTTACGGCCAACGAAGTCTGCAATTCGACCACCAAGAAGTAACAAACTTCCAAAGGTAAGTGAGTAAGCAGTAACAACCCATTGACGGTTTGCATTTGAAATATGTAGAGCTTTTTGTGCACTTGGAAGAGCTAAGTTGATAATTGATGCATCTAGAACGATCATCAAAGATGCAATTGCGATAACGGCCAGTGCGCGCCAGCGATTAGGATCTAATCCCTCGCTACCAGGCTGCCATTCACTTGTATTTCCTCGCGCCATTTTTTACCTTATTTTTCCCGTGTAGATTTGATTTTTATTTGAAAAAAGTCTATTTCAAAACGCTGAAATAAGCCAAAGATGCTTACTTCAAGCCGTTGTGTTACCTTAACCACAGCAAGTGAGGAATACGTGAACTTTGCGTAAACAGCGCTAGCGAAAACCATAAGGGAGATTGTCATCGTGTCTTGGCACCAGCCAAGAGTCCTCGATGCTCAAACAGTTAGAAGATGACCTGAACGCTACAGCAGGAGACTTTTAGAAAGACTGCACGTACTACTCGCCCTATTCAAACCAGCATTGTCGAAAAATTAATTGCTGAAGAATGGGCTCGTTTCACTCAATCATCATTTGGTTCAAGAGTTGAGTATGACCTTGCCCTGGGATCAATGCCCCTTGGCGTTCCATCAAGCTTCCAACACTGGGATCCCTACCCAATTTCAATTGTCAGCGCCAAGGGCGCTTGGATGACCGATGTTGATGGACGAGCGATGCTCGATCTATCTATGGGCTTTGGAGCGATGCTTGCCGGCCACCTCAACCCCGTTGTGGTTAAAGAGGCAGAAGCAGCGTTGAAGCTCGGAACAATTTTTGTCACCCCCAGCCCGATCTCACGCGATGCGGGTGAGCGTCTATGTAAGCGCTTTGAAATTGACCAGGTTCGATTCACCAACTCAGGTACGGAATCAACCATGTACGCGGTTCGCACGGCGAAGGTATTTACCGGCAGAGAAGAGATCGTCAAAGTAGAGGGCGGCTACCACGGCAGTTATGACCCACTTACGGTTTCAGCTAAACCAGATTTGAATCTCGCAGGACCAGCGGACGAGCCAACTCCAGTAATTCCTGGCGGCTCAGTAACTGGCGTTGTTCATGTTGTGCCATTTAATAATCTCGAGGCACTTGAAAAGAAGTTCATAGAACATGGCAAGAATATCGCTTGCTTTATCGTTGAACCTGTACTTGAAAACCTGGCGATTGTTCTTCCAGATGATGGTTATTTGCAGGGCGTACGCGCTTTGTGCGATCAATACAACATTGTTTTGATTTTTGATGAAGTAAAGACTGGATTAACAGCGGGTCCACATGGTGCGGCAAAGCGCATCGGAGTGAAGCCTGATCTAATTTGCCTTGCTAAATCAATTGGTGGCGGAATCCCTGTTGCAGCTTTTGGCGGCAAAAAGGAGATTATGGATGCGATTAGCGATGGCCGCATGCCGCACTATGGAACTTTCAATGCTAATCCACTAGCAATGGCTGGCGTGCGAGCCATGGACATGCTCTGTACTCCTGAAGCTATGGCAAACGCTGAGAAACTTAACTACGACGCACTCGATCGTATTTCCGCAATCATTGATGAGTACGAACTTCCTGCTCATACTGTTGGTTTCGGTGTTAAGGGTTGCATCACCTGGTCAGTTAATCCAGTACGAAACTATCGCGATTACAAGGCTACAGACTTTGGTGTTGCTGAACTTTCATGGCTCTGGTCAATGAACCGTGGAATTATTACCCCTCCAGGACTCGATGAGCAGTGGTTGATTAGTTTGGCTCACACTCAAAAAGAGATCGATCTTTTAGTTGAAGATTTTGCAGGTCTTGCTAAGGCAATTCGCGCTTAATTCAATTATTCAAGGGCGATGAGGTCGAAATACTCATCGTTCCACAGGTCTTCATCTCCATCTGGAAGTAGCAATACTCGCTCTGGCTTAAGTGCTCTCACTGCGCCGTCATCGTGGGTAACCATTACTACTGCGCCTTGATATTCAGCAAGTGCTGCCAAAATTTCGTCTCTAGATGCGGGATCTAAGTTATTTGTTGGCTCATCTAGAAGCAGTAAGTTGGCTGCGCCAACGACGAGTGTGGCAAGCGCTAAACGAGTTCGTTCTCCGCCACTTAGAACCTTCACCGGCTTTTGCACATCATCTCCGCTAAACAAGAACGAACCGAGTACTTGGCGAGCTTGTGGTTCTCCAACTTTCTCACCCGAAGACATCATGTTTTCAAGAACTGTTCTCTCAAAATCGAGCATCTCATGTTCCTGGGCGTAGTAGCCGATCTTGAGGCCATGTCCTGGCTCGATTGCGCCTGTGTCAGATTCAAGAACACCAGCGAGCATCTTAAGAAGTGTCGTCTTGCCCGCACCGTTTAGCCCAAGAATGACAACGCGTGAAGAGCGGTCCACTGCAAGATCAACGTCCGTGAAGATTTCAAGTGATCCATAAGATTTTGAAAGACCGTGGGCCATAAGTGGCGTCTTGCCACATGGGGCAGGAGTCGGGAATCGAAGCTTTGCTACTTTGTCAGATTTGCGAACATCTTCAAGTCCGGCAAGGAGCGCATCAGCGCGGCGCAACATTCCTTGAGCAGCAACAGCCTTTGAAGCTTTAGCGCGCATCTTCTCACCTTGCTTAGCAAGAATAGCCGCTTTCTTCTCTGCGTTGGCTCTCTCTTTTTTGCGTCGATGTTCATCATCTTCACGTTGCTGGAGATACTTTTTCCAGCCCATGTTATAGACATCAATAACATTTCGATTTCCGTCAATATAAAAGACTTTATTAACAACAGTTTCAATCAAGTTAACATCGTGGGAGATAATGACAAGGCCGCCGCTATATTTACCAAGATATTCACGGAGCCAGTTAATAGATTCGGCGTCCAAGTGGTTTGTGGGTTCATCTAAGAGCAAGGTCTCAGCGCCACTAAAGAGAAGTCGAGCTAATTCAACACGGCGCCTTTGACCGCCTGAAAGCCCTTGAAGAGTATCTTCAAACAAACGCTCTGGAAGGCCTAGGTTGGTAGCGATTGATTCTGCTTCTGATTGAGCGCTATATCCACCAGCAACATCAAATTCTTGGTTGATGCGCGAGTACTTATCCATCGCATCTTCCAGTTCTTCAGGAGTTGCAGTTGCCATCGCATCTTCTGCTTTGCGCATGCGAGTTACGATCTGATCTAGTCCTCTGGCAGAGAGAATACGATTGATAACGCTGACATCCTGATCACCGGTACGGGGATCTTGGGGGAGATAACCAATAGTTCCTGTGCGCAGTACTTGTCCGCCTGCAGGCATACCTTCTCCTGCTAGAACTTTTGCCAGGGTTGATTTGCCAGCACCGTTTCTGCCTACAAAACCGATGCGGTCGCCATGATTGATGCGTACTGTCACATCTTTTACGAGTAGACGGGCCCCAGCGCGTAGTTCAACACTCTGGGTAGCAATCACTAACTGATCTTACTGGAGATTGATGCGACTACTTTCGCAGGAGATAAAAGACAAAAGCTCCTAATTTCTTAGGAGCTTTTGTGGACGGATGAACCGCAGTTAAGGCTTAGATGTCGTAATACAGCTCGAACTCTGCTGGATGCGGACGAAGGCGAACATAATCAACTTCTGCTGTGCGCTTGTAGTTGATCCATGTTTCGATGAGATCTGGTGTGAATACGCCACCCTTTGTGAGGAAGTCATGATTGCTCTCAAGAGCATCAAGAACCTCAGGAAGTGAACCAGGAACTTGTGGGATGGCTGCAGCTTCTGCGCCTTCCAACTCGTATAGATCAACATCGACTGGAGCCATTGGCTCAATCTTGTTTTGAATTCCATCGATACCAGCCATGAGCATTGCTGCGAATGCTAGATATGGATTTGATGATGGATCTGGGCAACGGAACTCAATGCGCTTTGCCTTTGGATTCTTACCTGTGATTGGAATACGAATACATGCAGAGCGGTTACGCGCTGAGTAGACGAGGTTTACAGGTGCTTCATATCCTGGAACCAAACGGTGATATGAGTTCACTGTTGGGTTGGTGAAAGCAAGAAGAGATGGAGCATGCTTCAAGAGTCCGCCGATATACCAACGGGCCATATCTGAAAGATCGCCATATGTGCCATCTGTGAAGAACAGTGGTTTGCCATCTTTCCAAAGTGATTGGTGAACGTGCATGCCTGAACCGTTATCACCAAAGAGTGGCTTTGGCATAAATGTTGCAGTCTTACCGTTCTCCCAAGCTACGTTCTTAATGATGTACTTAAACTTCATTACATCATCGCCGGCTTGAAGAATGTCGCTGAAGCGATAGTTAATTTCCATCTGACCAGCTGTTCCAACTTCGTGGTGTGAGCGCTCAACAAGAAGTCCAACCTTGCCAAGTGCCATAACCATCGCATCGCGAATGTCCGCGAGCTGATCTGTTGGTGATACTGGGAAATATCCGCCCTTGTAACGGGTCTTATAACCACGGTTAGGTGAGCCATCTGACTCCATATCCACGCCAGAATTCCAAGCACCTTCGATGGAATCGATGAAGTGGTGAGAAGAGTTCTGAGAGGTAGCGAAGTTCACTTCATCAAAGACATAGAACTCTGCTTCTGGAGCGAAGAATGCTGTGTCAGCAATACCAGTTGACTTCAAATATTCAACAGCCTTAGCAACGACACCACGTGGGTCGCGGCTATAAGGCGAGTTATCGATTGGGTTGTGTACTGAGAAGTTAATAACAAGTGTCTTCTCTTTACGGAAAGGATCTACGAATGCGCTGCTAGGAATTGGCAGAAGCTTCATATCTGATTCGTGAATTGCTTGGAATCCACGGATAGATGATCCGTCAAACATCAAGCCATCGGTGAAGACAGCCTCATCAAATGACTCAACTGGAACGTTAAAGTGTTGTTGAACACCTGGTAGATCAATGAAGCGGATATCGACGAGCTTCACATCTTCTTTCTTGATGAAAGCAAAAATTTCAGATGAATTCTTAAACATTTGTCTCCCGATAAGTAGTCAGATCTCCAACCAAGCGCATCGATGGGCTAGGTGGCTTTTTCCTGATGGCGAAATCATAGGATCTCAAAGCCAAAATGCGATAACCGCACTGTTACAGTCATGTTTCGGGTGCGGGGGTAGTGGGCAGGCTCACGTGAGTTAGCCTTCGCTTATGCTCAACCAAGCCTCATTTGGCCGCCGTCTGGCCGCCCTGACCATCGATTGGTTCATGTGCCTCTTCGTCGCCGGATTCATCCCCGGCCCCCATAGGGCCGGTGGTTCATTTATCCCGTTGGGGTTTTTCTTTATCGAAGTATTTCTTCTCACCACACTCACAGGGTCATCTGCTGGTCAGAAACTGATGCTGCTAAAACTAGTTGATGCGGTGGATGGTTCACGAGTGAATGCAACTAGAGTCTTAATCCGCACAGCGCTCTTGTGTTTGGTCTTTCCAGCTCTGATGACAAAAGAGGGACGTGGGTACCACGACGTCTTTGCAAGCAGTGTGATTATCTGGGACAAAAAGCTTTCCTAAAACTCATCTCTTAGGAAGTCGCACACCCTTAGGCATAGGACCCTTTGGAATTGGCATATTTAATCCGCCAACACCCTTGAGGCGCGCGCGCACTTCGCGTACTTGAGCCTTAGAAAGTTTCTTTGGAAGTTTCTTTACAGCTTTCTGCAATTTACGAAGGCTTACCTGGCCACTGTGATCGCCCACGATAATTTCAGTAATCGTGATTCCTGGAATAAATCGCTCCATCTTACGTCGCTCATCGATAAGAAGCGCGCGAACTCCAGCGCCTCCTTCACCGACCAGAATGATTCCAGGACGCCCGACAGTTCTATGAACCATATCTTGAGTGCGAGAGACACTTACGGCAGGAGTTGTTGTGAATCCCTTACGGATCGACATCAAAACACTTGCCCCTGCGCCAAGTTGGTCTTCAATACTGGCAAAAGCTGCTGAGTTAGCAAAGCGAGTAAAGAGAAAGAAAGCGACCAAGATACCAACTGGAATTCCAAGAATTCCAAAATAAACAGGGTGGTGAAGAGTTTTGCCGAGGAAGTAACCGCCAATAATGACAACGACGAAGGCAAGTGCGCACCACAGAAGTGAAAGTGGCTTGTTCTTCCGTGTCATGGCAAATGCATCTTTCAGAACAGCTAGTTGTCCCTGCTTCTCTGCTTCAGCCATTGTCTTGCTCCTTTGTACGTTGATTGCGTGATTCCTCGAGCGTTATCGCTGTGCCACCCAAACGAGCTGGCGCCCACCATTGACCCGTATGGGAGTCAGGATAATTGGATTGGACTGAATCTAAAAGTTTGAGCATACGGTTCTTCAAATCAGCCTCAACAGCCTCAACATCATCACCTTTTGCAACGGTGAAAGGTTCACCAAAAGAGACTGAAATTGGGAATTTGTTGCGGCCAAAGTTTGGCTTTTGCTTTTTTGTCATGATTCTTTGGCTACCCCAAACCGCTGCAGGGATGATTGGAACACCAGCTCCCATTGCCAAGCGGACTGCTCCACTTTTAAGTTCATCGATTTCAAAACTTAGTGAGGTAGTTCCCTCGGGAAATATTCCAACGATCTCACCTTTACGTAGTGCTCGAAGCGCGGCAACAAATGAACCAGTACCGCTATCCCGATCAACGCTGATGTGGTGCATGCCGCGCATGAGGGGACCAGAAATTTTATGATCAAAGATCTCCCGCTTTGCCATGAAGCGGATATAGCGATGAGCCGGAAGCGCTGCTGTTCCAACTAGTGCAAAATCTAGATAACCAACGTGATTCATACAGATTACTGCTCCGCCAGTTTTAGGCACATTTTCAATACCCTGAAAATCAAAGCGCAAACCTAGATACTTCCAAAGAGTTTTTATCGCAACAATTACTGGGGGATAAACCAGATCAGCCACGAAGCAAGGCCTTCTTCTCCTGTGCCTGCTTATAAAGTCTTCCTGCTCTGTAGCTTGAGCGAACAAGTGGACCACTCATTACTCCAAGGAAACCAATTGCCTCTGCTTCGGCTGCTAGCTCAACAAACTCGTGGGGCTTTACCCAACGCATTACAGGATGGTGCTTTGGTGTTGGGCGTAGATATTGCGTAATGGTGATCAAATCGCATCCTGCGTCATGAAGATCTTGTAGTGCTTGTGAAACTTCCTCGCGGGTCTCACCCATGCCAAGAATCAGATTGGACTTTGTGACCAGACCAAAGGCCTGTGCTTGTGAAATTACATCCAGAGAGCGCTCATAACGAAATGCTGGTCGGATCTCTTTAAAAATACGTGGAACTGTTTCAAGGTTATGCGCAAAGACTTCTGGACGAGTTTCAAATACCTCATTGAGCAGATGTGGTTTCCCACTGAAATCTGGAGCGAGCATTTCAACTCCGGTATCTGGGTTTAGAGCATGAACTGCGCGGATCGTCTCCGCATAGAGCCAAGCACCTTCATCTTCAAGATCATCGCGAGTGACGCCGGTGATCGTTGCATATCGAAGTTCCATGCTCTTTACTGATTCTGCAACGCGCCTTGGTTCATCACGATCCAGCTCTTCTGGCTTACCTGTATCAATATTGCAAAAATCGCATCGTCTGGTGCAGCGCTCTCCGCCAATAAGGAATGTCGCTTCGCGGTCTTCCCAGCACTCAAAGATGTTTGGGCAAGCCGCTTCTTGGCAGACAGTGTGTAAGCCTTCACTTACGACGAGTGATCGAAGCTTTGTGTATTCCGGGCCCATATTGGCGCGAGTTTTAATCCACTCTGGCTTACGTTCAATTGGCACAGCAGCATTACGTGCTTCAATGCGAAGTAGGCGGCGGCCTTCAGGAGCAAGTGTCATTAGATCACCCGTCCAAGTGCTTCAAGCACTCTTTTCTCAACTGTAGAGGAAACTTCGGCGATGTTGATCTGTCTACCAAGCTCTTTGGCCATGGAAGTGACATCGGCATCAGCGATTCCGCAAGGAACGATCTTAGAAAATGCGCTCATATCTGGGTTAACGTTGAGAGCAAAGCCGTGCATCGTGACACCTTTTGAGACGCGCACACCAATTGCAGCAATCTTGCGATCGCCTTTGACGTCTTTGATCCAGACACCAGATCTTTCACAAATACGCTCTGTTGCAATTCCAAAATCACTACATACGTCGATGAGAGCGCTTTCGATTTCGCGAACAAAGCCCACTACTTCATTTCTATTCTTCAATTTCACAATTGGATAGCCAACAAGTTGGCCTTCTCCGTGCCAGGTAATTTTTCCGCCACGATCTACATCAATAACAGGAGTTCCATCGACTGGACGCTCATCAATCTTTGTCATCCGTCCTGCTGTATAGACAGAGGGGTGTTCAAGTAGAAGCAGAGTGTTTGGTTTGCTTCCTTCTGCAATAGCGTCAACAAGCTCGCGTTGATAATTCCATGTATTCATGTAATCGACTAAACCCAGGTGCTGGGTAGTAATCGTGCTTTGTGTAAGAAGAGTTGTCATTTCTGTTTACTTCGTCTCTGTCTCGCAGAGCGCAGCAAGTGCTCCGGTTAGATGTGGGTAATCAAAGGCAAAGCCATCTTCACTGAGTACTGAAGGCAAGACCTTCTTTGATCCGAGAATCTCTGTTGAAAAGCCACCGAGTGCAACCTTGAGTGCAAAACCAGGAACCGGAAAGAGCGCTGGTCGGTGAAGAGAGCGTGCAAGTGTTCCAGTGAACTCTTGGTTTGTTACAGGAAATGGAGAGGTCAAATTTACGGGACCTGAAATTGAAGAATTAAGTAGATGTGTAATCGCATTAATTTCATCATGCAAAGTGATCCAAGACCACCACTGCTTTCCAGAACCAAGCTTTCCACCAACGCCTAAACGAAAGAGCGGAAGCATTCTTCCAAGGGCCCCACCAACTGGATCCAAAACTAAACCTGTACGGATCTTTACTGTGCGTACGCTTCCGGCAAGGTCAGCTGCTGCTTCCCATTCGCGGCAGACAGTTGCTAAAAAGTCATCGCCTACGCGGTCGGATTCAGTTACTGCGCGATTGCCTGTCTCACCGTAATAACCAATGGCACTTGCGGAGATAAATACGGAGGGCTTTACCTTTTCAACAGCATGTGCAATTGCTGTTGTTCCAAGTAAACGAGAATTCAAAATTGTTGCGCGATAGCTTTTTGTCCAACGCTTATCTCCAACACCAGCTCCCGCTAGATGGATAACGCCGTGGACGCCGTCAAGAGCATCAAGATCAACAGTTCCTGCCGCTGGATCCCATGAGATTTCCTCACTTGTTGTTGCCTTGCGGCGGACTAAACGTTGAACTTCATAACCTTGTTCTTTGAGATGACCAACCAGCGCGCTACCAATGAGCCCCGAAGAGCCTGTTACTGCAATGCGCTTTGCTGGCATGAAAGTTAGAGACCTAGATCAGATTCAAAGCGACCTTCTTCTAGTCGCTCTTTAAGAGTGACAAGGAAGCGGGCAGCATCTGCGCCATCAACGATTCTGTGATCGTATGAGAGTGCTAAATAGACCATGGAACGAACAGCGATAGTTTCTCCGCCATCTGTTCCCTTCATCACCATTGGCCTCTTAACAATCGATCCAATTCCAAGAATTGCTACCTGTGGTTGGTTGATGATTGGTGTATCAAAGAGTGCGCCACGTGAACCTGTGTTTGTAATGGTGAATGTTCCGCCACCAAGTTCATCTGGGGTGATCTTGTTATCGCGTGTGCGAGCAGCGACATCAACAATACGGCGAGCAACCCCACCCATATTGAGATCTCCAGCGTCACGAATCACTGGAACAAGAAGACCACGCTCTGTATCAACTGCAACACCAAGGTGTTCTGCGCCGTGATAAGTAACTTGATCGCCCTCTACTGATGCATTTAATACTGGGTGTTGCTTAAGTGCTTCACAGACTGCAACTGAGAAGAATGGCAAGAAAGTCAGGTTGACTCCTTCACGCTCAGCAAATGATGCCTTCGCTTGATCGCGCAAACGAGCAATCTTTGTGACATCTACTTCAATAACAGTTGTGAGTTGAGCGCTTGTCTGAAGTGACTCGACCATGCGAGCAGCAATAACTTTGCGAAGACGTGACATAGTCACGGTTGTTCCGCGAAGAGGAGAGATAGCAACGGGAGTTGCAGGCTTTGATTGGCCGGTTGCTGGAGCGCTTACTGGAGATGACGATAGCGCTACTGGTTTTGAAGCCGCTTGCACGTCTTCTTTGCGAATACGTCCGCCAACGCCTGATCCCTTAACCCGACTTAGATCAACGCCTAATTCCTGGGCAAGCTTTCGAACAATTGGGGTGACATATGAATCATCAAGTGTCGCTGCAGGTCTTGCTGCTGCAACTGGGGCCGCGGCAACTTGCGCAGGCGCTGATTGCACTGGCGCAGCTTGAACAGGAGCGGCTTGAACAGGAGCGGCTTGAACAGGAGCTGCAACGGGTGGGGGAGTTGGAGCTACCGGTGCTGCAACAGGAGCTGCGTTAGCACTTCCAATTAATGCAAGACGAGCGCCGACTGCAACAGTTGAATCAACTGGCACATCAATTGCAAGAATAGTTCCAGATACTGGTGAAGGAATTTCTGTATCAACTTTGTCGGTAGAAACTTCAAGAAGTGGTTCATCGACATTAATAGTGTCGCCAACGCTCTTAAGCCAACGTGTAACAGTTCCTTCTGTTACAGACTCTCCTAGAGCAGGCATTGTGACAACAACTCCTGCAGAAGATGATGGCGCCGCAACTGGCGCGGCAACAACTGGAGCTGCGACAGGTGGTGGAGTTGGAGCAACAGGTGGTGGTGTTGGAGCAGCCGCTACGGGAGCTGCAGGAGCAGGAGTTGTTGCGGGAGCAGATGCTCCATCTGCAATAACTGCAAGTTCTGCGCCGACTGCAACAGTTGAATCAACTGGCACAACAATCTTTGTGAGAGTTCCTGAAACTGGTGAAGGAATCTCTGTATCAACTTTGTCGGTAGAAACTTCAAGGAGCGGTTCATCAACGTTTACGTGGTCGCCTTCATTTTTAAGCCAACGAGTGACCGTGCCTTCTGTGACGCTCTCACCGAGAGCAGGCATTGTTACTGAAAAGGTCATGACGTGTTCTCCTAGTTACCCGTGGGCGTGAAGTGGTTTACCGGCAAGTGCTAAGTGTGCCTCACCCATGGCCTCTGAGAGAGTTGGGTGGGCATGAATGAGTGATGCAACATCATTTGCGTCTGCTTCCCAGTTGTAAATGAGCTGTCCTTCGGCGAGTAGTTCTCCTACGCGTGAGCCAACCATGTGGACTCCAAGGACGGGACCATTCTTTTGGGCAACAAGCTTGATCGAACCAGCGGTCTTAAGAATGTTTGCTTTTCCATTTCCAGCAAGGTCATAACTGAGTTCAACAACGTCATACCCGCGCTCTTTAGCAACCGCAGTTGTGAGACCAACGGAAGCAACTTCAGGTTCTGAATAGGTAACGCGTGGAACACCGTCATAGTTGATTGCGCGAGGGTTTAAACCTGCAATTTCTTCGGCAACCAAGATGCCTTCAGCGAAACCAACGTGAGCAAGTTGAAGTGTTGGGATGAGATCTCCTACTGCCCAGATTCCTGGAACGTTCGTTCGGCACTTCTCATCAACCATCACATAACCACGGTCCATCGTGATGCCTTGTTCTTCATAGCCAAGATTCGCTGAAACTGGGCCACGGCCAACAGCAACGAGAAGTACATCCGCTGTGTGCTTGGCTCCATTTTCTAAAGTAACAGTGACGCCTTTTTTATCTTTAGTAGCAGACGCAAACTTCACTCCTACTTCAAAGTTGATTCCACGCTTGCGGAAGGCGCGCTCTAGTTGCTTACTTGATGATTCGTCTTCAAGTGCAACAAGGCGAGGTAAACCTTCGATAATCGTTACCTCTGAACCAAATGAATTCCAGACCGATGCGAATTCGCAACCGATGACTCCGCCACCAAGAACGATGACCGATTTTGGTACATAATCAAAAGACATTGCCTCTTCGCTTGTCACGATCTGTTTGCCGTCGATCTCAAGACCAGGAAGGGTTTTTGGATAAGACCCAGTAGCCAAGATGATGTTCTTACCGGTGTAGACAGTTCCGTTGACTTCAACTTGATTCTTACCAACGAGTTTTCCGTGTCCCTCAACAAAATTAATATTGCGAGACTTCACGAGTCCCTGCAAACCTTTATGGAGTTTTGAAATGACACCATCTTTATAGGCATTGACTGCCAACATATCCATAGAAATGAATTGGGCTTTTACTCCGAATTCAGCAGCGTGCTTGGTGTTATCTGCAATCTCACCTGCATGAAGAAGGGCTTTGGTTGGGATACAACCCTTATGAAGACATGTTCCGCCAACTTTTTCTTTCTCGATGAGCGCAACGGAAAGTCCAAGCTGTGCTCCGCGAAGGGCCGCTGCATAACCACCGCTACCAGCGCCAAGGATGACTAGATCGAAGTCGTTCAAATCTCTCGCCTCTCAATTCAGTTGTGCGGGTCTAATCCTGCCACTAATTTGGCGGCGCTAAACCTGCGGTTGCTCGTGCCTATTGCTGTGATGCGGCTAACTCGGCCAAGGTGACCAGAGAGCGAAGAGCGATTCCGGTGCCGCCGACCGTTGTATAGCCGTGGGCCGCTGCGGTGTTATAGGCGGGTCCTGCAATATCAAGATGCACCCATGGTTGATCAGGTGAAACAAATTCGCGCAAGAAAAGACCTGCAACCAACATGCCACCAAAACGGTCACCAATGTTTGCGATATCAGCCGTTGGGGAATCAAGAGATGCCCGAAGTTCTTCAGGAAGTGGCATTGGCCAAAATGCTTCACCAGAAATCTCTGCGGCTTTCAAGAAATGATCTTTCAATTCTTCGTTATTACTCATCACGGCACTTGTCCGAGTACCAAGTGCAACGACTTGTGCGCCAGTTAATGTGGCAACGTCAATAATGCCATCAAGGTGGCCATGACGTTTGGCATCTTCGGCGGCTCGAACTAAGCCATCTGCCAAGACAAGCCGTCCTTCAGCATCAGGGTTGAGAACTTCAACGGTCTTACCGCCATAAATTGTGATGACATCACTTGGCCTTGTTGCATTGTCGCTGATCATGTTTTCAGCTAAACAAGCGTAGGCATCAATGGCGATCGGCAATTTAAGATCGACAATCGCTAAGGTTGCGGCAATAACTGCAGCGGCCCCACTCATATCTGACTTCATATCTTCCATGCCGTTTGCTGGCTTGAGTGCATAACCGCCAGAGTCAAAGGTGATTCCTTTGCCGACAAAGGCGTAGCGTTTCTTAGGCTTTGCTGGGGAGTAAGAGATATGTAATAAGCGAGGAGGATTTGCCGATCCTTGGCCAACCGAAGTTATTCCACCGTAACCCTTAGAGCGCAATTGTCCTTCATTTAAAATTTCAATCTTCACACCCTTGCGGTAGGCAATCTTTTTGATGCGATCACAAAATGATGAAGGAGTCAGATGGCTTGGGGGAGTATTAATAAGGTCTCTGGCCAAATGCGTGTGCTCGGCGATAATTTCAGCGCGCTTGAGTGCGTTCTTAATTGCGACCGATGCCCCTAACTTTGAAATCAAGGTTGCACTTTTTAGGGGAACTTTTTGCTCTGCTTTAGTCGAACCGCGGAACTCTGTGAAGTTATAAGCCCCCAATGCGATGCCTTCAGCAATTGCCGCAAACTCAGCGCTACTTGAATGCGGGAGAGCGAAATCCGCGTGAGCAGTCCCAGCCAACTCACGACTTGCAGCGCCAGCAGCTCGGCGAAGCGTTTCGTGGGCGTAAGTACTGCCTGTGCTTTCACCTAGACCAACAAAATAAATAAGACGAGGGTGTGAGACAGGAACCTTAGTTACTTCGTCAGCTTTTCCTGTGGCGCCTAGGTCAGTCAGAATTCCCAGGAGGGCTTTTGTGTCGATATTGGCGGCGCCAGATTCGATCGCTAACTTGCCTGATTTCTTTGCTACCCCGAGTACCAGAATTTCGCTATTTGTCTTATCGCTAGTCTTCAAGGCGGTCATTCGAGAATCCTCTCACTAGGGGGCTAGAAATGTGAAGTTGAGATAAGTTCGTTCTATGGAGAACGCAGCCTTGGAGTCACCCCTCTATAAGTGGCATATCAATGCCGGAGCGAAGATGGCAGATTTTGGTGGCTGGCAGATGCCAATTGAGTATGGCAAAGAAATTGGAGCGCTCTCAGCCGGTGGAGTGATCGCAGAACACACAGCAGTTCGAACCAGCGTTGGAATATTTGATGTCTCACACCTTGGAAAAATTGAAATAAAAGGTGAAGGCGCACTTGCATTCCTTAACAAAATTATTACAAATGATCTGAATAAGATTGGCAATGCAAACGCCCAATACAACTTGCTATGTGATGAGAGTGGCGGCGTGATTGATGATCTCATCGTCTATCGATATAGCGAAGATCACCTCTTTCTAATCCCCAATGCCGCTAACTGTGCCTCTGTATATGACGTACTTGTGGCGGCTAATGATCAAGGTCTTGAAATTACAAATGCCCATAAGAGTTACGGAGTTCTTGCAGTTCAGGGGCCAAAGAGCGCTGCGTTCCTGAAGGAATTAGGAATTGAAGTTAATTTGGATTACATGGCCTTTACCGAGATCACAATTGCGGGTAAAGAGGCCTTAGGAAAAGTGATTATTTGCAGGACTGGCTACACCGGTGAATTTGGATATGAGCTTCTTCCTGCCTGGAATAGCGCAACTCAGCTCTGGGAATACATGTTCCAAGCCCTAGGTAAATTTGATGGACGCGTCTGTGGGCTTGGTTCCAGAGATACTCTTCGCACGGAGATGGGCTATCAATTGCATGGACATGAACTATCTCTTGAAATCTCACCTCTGCAAGCAAGCGCTGGTTGGGCTGTTGCGCTGAGTAAGAGTGAATTTCATGGAAAAAATGCATTAGTTGGCGAGAAAGAAAAAGGTGTTGGCCGGATTCTTAGAGGACTTTTGAGTCAAGATCGCGGCATCCCTCGAGCTGGTATGAATGTAATTGATGGCAATGATCAGGTAGTTGGAATTATTACATCCGGAACTTTCTCCCCAACACTCAAAGCGGGAATTGGTTTGGCGTTGATAAAGCCAGATATTGCTATTGGCTCAGCTTTGAAAATTGATGTGCGTGGCAGAACAAGTGATGTAATTGTCACAAAGCCCCCTTTTGTGCCAAGCCACGTTCGTTAAAGGACTTCGTCCTTACTGGCAACAATAACTGGACGACCACTCTCAAGGGTATATACCGAGATTCTGTTATCGAATGCGTTCTTTAATTCTGGTGAGTGGATGACATCTGCAGCTAAACCTGAAAGCAAGACTTTTCCTTGGTGCATAACCACAATCTGAGTCGCATACATGGCAGCCAGAGTGATGTCGTGCATCGTTGAAATAATTGTTACGCCTCGCTCCTTGAGCAATTCAATATTGTTTAGAACAGCAATTTGATGATGTAAATCAAGTGCACTTGTTGGCTCATCTAAAAGAATTAGTTCTGGCTCTTGGGCTAGGGCTCTAGCTATGAGTGCTCGCTGCATCTCACCGCCTGATAAATGTGAAACGAGATTTCCTTGCATTCCATAGAGATGGGTTTGGACTAAGACATCATGAATAAATGATCGGCTCTTTGCACTTTCATTTCCCCAACCGTCTTTCTTTGAGCGTCCGAGCATCACATACTCGGCAACACTCATCCCTTGAGGGATCTGTGGGTTTTGCGGAACAAAGGCAACGTTTCGTTGGTGGTTTTTAAATACTTCTTTACCTTTGTCTTCAATAGATCCTGAGTAGGGCGTCATTCCGAGGAGTGATTTTAGAAATGTTGTCTTACCAGCTCCGTTTGGGCCAACTAAACATGTCCAACTGCCATGAGAAATACTCACATTGATGTCGTTGAGAATGGTCTGATCTCCATATCGAACAGTGAGATCAGTTACTTGGATGTGATCGCTCATGAACCTGCCTTTCTGCGATTTCGAAGAACAAATAAGAAGAACGGAGCGCCAACAAATGCGGTGATGACGCCGATAGGCAGCTCAGCAGGGGAGAGGAGTGTTCGCGCGCCAAGATCTGCCAGAACAAGAAAGGCAGCTCCGGTCAGAGCGATAGTTATCAGTGATCTGTTTGTCACCCGACGAGTGATGCCACGAACAAGATGCGGAACGACAATTCCCACGAATCCAATAAGGCCAGAAGCTGAAACAGCAGTGGCGGTGGCAAGAGTTGCTGCCCCTACGGCCATAATGCGCAATCTGTTGGGATTTATGCCAAGCGAGAATGCTTCTTCATCGCTGAGCATTAAGCCATCTAGTTGCTTTGAAACGCTGAAGAGAATAAATAGCGCGATCGCTATATAGACAGATGACCATGCCACCACGCTCCAACTGGCAGAGGTGAGATCACCAAGAATCCACGAATACACAGGGCGCAGCACCGCGCTATGGCGCTGCTGCAAATAAGTTTGAATAGCAGTGGCAAAAGAACCGACAGCGATTCCAGAAAGGAGCAAGGTATTTGGTTCAGCAAAGAATTTGCCGGAGATGAAAAACGATGTCAGAACCGCAAGCACTCCACCAATAAAAGAAAAGATTGGGAGTAGGGCATAGGAATTACCGTGTGTACTTATGAGAGCGAGCGTCGCACCGAGTCCTGCGCCACTAGCGGCGCCAAGTAGATATGGATCGGCAAGTGGATTATGGAAAACTGTTTGATAGACAGCGCCACTTGTTGCAAGTGCTGCGCCAACAAGCACTCCGAGGATTACCCGTGGTAACCGCAATTGGAGAATGACTGTTTGGTTCTGCCCTGTTGCATGCCCTGGTAGATGGAATAAAGTTTTGAAGACTTCAATAAAATCAATATTTATAGGCCCAAGGCTGACAGCGAAGATTGCGACAATGAGCAAGACAAAAGCAGCTGATGCCGTTATGCGCCAATTCCAAATGCGAGCGATTGATTTCTCTTGAGTGATCATTGTTGACCACCGTCGTCTTTGACAGTACGGGCAATGTTTGTACGGGCGCTCATAGCAACTTTAATGATGGAGGTAGCAAGAATTGCTCCGCCTCCCTCACCGGACCTAATGCGATTGTCTAAAAGCGGTTCTAAACCAAGTTCTTGCAAGACAAGTTCATGGGCTTTCTCACGGCTTCGCTGACCAGCGATGAGTACTGATTGGCAGGCGCTATCAATGCGTACGGCGATTAGAGCTGCAACTGAGGTTGCTAAGCCATCTAGTACAACCGCAATCTTCTTTGACGTGGCACCCAAAATGACGCCAACCATGACTGCAAACTCACCGCCACCAAATTCAGAAAGAACTTGCTTTGGATCGTTAATCTTGCCAACTCGCTTGAGCGCTGATGTAATAACGTCTTCTTTATTTTTCATAATCTGACTATCTGAACCTGCGCCAAGGCCAACTGTTTGTTTAGGGTCAAGATCAAGAAGCGCAGAGCTGAGCGCCGAGGCAATTGTTGTATTACCGATTCCTATTTCGCCAAGTGCGATCATTCCGTACTGACCTGAGTACTTCTCGGCAATGGATATTCCTTGTTTGATAAGTAGGTCAACCTCAGAGGGATCGAGTGCCGGTGAATTCACTAGATCTCCACGTGATGAGATATCTATCGATCCGCCGATAACACCAGCATCAAAGAGCTCGCAATCAATTTGCGCAGCGCTTGCAAGAGATGCACCGATCGATTGGCCAGTGCGGGTTGCTTCCGCTACTTCTGATGTAACTGAAGGTGAAAATGCGGAAACATTAAACTCTGTGACTTTGTGATCAGAGGCAACGATCAGGGCAATTGCCTCGTTGCTATAGGTATTTTTTAGGGAAGCTATTTTGTCTACTGCCCGATCAATTAGTCCTAATGAACTTGGCGTAGTCAGTAGAGGATCTGCGACATCACGCGCAGAAACAACATCTCTTTGAGTGGGCGCGCGCAAGTGTGAAATAGGAGCAGGGGTTGCTTGAGTGTCTTCAGGCCATCTATTTTCAAAAATAACATCTTCAATTGGCACTCTTGTTGACCATCCAGCACGTTCAAGTCCTGGTGCAGGCGGCCTTTCATCTGGCCACCCAAGACATAACCAACCGAGAGTTTCAACTCCGTCTGGAAGATGAAGTAGGTCAGCAAGATCTTCTGGCTTAAAGAGTGTTACCCAGCCAAGTCCTAAACCTTCTGCGCGAGCGGCAAGCCAAATATTTTCAATTGCGCATGCTGCGCTCCACATATCTGCATCTGGAAATGTTGCACGTCCAAGCACGCCAGTTGCATGAGTTCGCCTGTCACATGCAATAACAATTCCGATAGGTGCTTCGCGGATACCTTCTAATTGCAGATCAAGAAGTCTTCGAGCTGAATCTGGTTGCAAAAGTGATGCTTGGCGCAAACGTTCCTTGTCGGCGAGTACAGCAGCGCTTTGCCTGATTGAAGGATCTGTAATCTTAATAAATCTCCAAGGCTGGCTATGACCAACTGAAGGTGCTCTATGGCCCGCATCTAGAATCTTTAAGAGAGTTTCTTCTGATATTTCATCTGGTCTAAATTTTCTGATATCTCGGCGCGCTCCAATTATTTGATAAAAAGATTCTCGCGCCTCTTCTGTAAATGCCCAACCGTTGACATCAGATGCACGCTCGGCACTTGTGCTCATATCACCGATAACTGGAACTGGTCTGCGCCAGACTTGTCCATCCAGAGGCAGATTAGTACTCAATGACTTCTCCATATTCTTGAGTGAAGGCGAGAGGATCTTCCCCGGTGAGATAGTGATTGATCACTGAGTTCACACCAGCATGAGCAAGGATTGCAATGGAAGCATCAGCACTTTCAATTTCTTTAAACGCGTTCAATACTCTGGATGAAAAATCATCCCAACTCTCACCGCCCGGCGGTGTAACGCCTAGCCAGTTATCCATTTTTGCCGCTGCGATTTCTGGCCACTGACCTTCAATCTCTTGCCAGCTCTTTCCGTCCCACTGCCCGTAACAGATCTCTGCGAACGCTTCGTTTACTGAAAAATTTGCATCTCCAAAGATAAGCGCAGCGCTCTGCTGTGCACGCTTAAGAGGACTTGTAATAGCAACATCTACATTGATGTGCGGAATTGATAATGGCGCTGTATCTAAGTCGGGATCATTCTGACCCATAAATACACCGGCGCCTTCTGGCTTGAAATGTCTTATTAGTTTAAGAGATTTCATAGATACCCCGGCAAGTTAATTCCATGAAGCGCTGCGATTGCAAGAATCAGGAAGATGAGTGATTCGGAGATTTGCTCTGATGCTCCAAGCACGTCACCTACAACTCCGCCTATCTTCTTTCGTATATAGATAAGAAAGAGAAGATTGATAATGCTCAGGGCAAGTATTAAGTCGAGGGTGAACCAGCCAATAAATGCTCCGCAAACAGCGAGAGCGATCACAGTGGCTATTGAGATATCAAGAGTTGTTATCTCCCTGGAATAAGTCGCGCCCATACCAGCTGATGTTGGGGCAGCTTTAGCCATCATGAGATACACCGGAGCAAGCTTTGCCAAAGCAAATGCAACAACGCATGCAACAAAACCCCAGAGCGGTGTAAAGGTCTGTAAGAGAGATACTTGCAGGAGTATTTGAAGAACTAGAGAGAGAACGCCATATGTGCCATGCCTTGAGTCTTTAAGAATCGCAAGCCGCTGCTCAGCATTCCAGCCGCCAACAACTCCATCGGCCACATCAGCTAAACCATCCTGATGGAAGCCCCCACAGATAAGTACGCCAATGAGAATCGAAAGTGTCGCACTCGGTAGTGAGGGAAGAACATGACATAGCCCGTAGTAACTACCACCCACAACTAATCCAACAACCAGTCCGACAAGTGGAAACCACCTGGCCGAGCGATGAAGGCGGACTTCGTCCTTATGTGTAATTGGAATGCGCGTTAGGAAGGCGAATGCCACGAGGATGTCTGTGATCATTTGATTTTCTGCGCAATTCCAAATCGGAGAAAATAAACTTCATCGGCTGCTTTTCCAAATGTCTGGTTCATCTGTCCTGAAAGATCCCGAAATGCTCGGGAAACTGGATGCATAGGAACAATCCCTTCACCGACCTCATTTGTAATGAGAATGACATCGCTACCCGATGTTTTGATGGAATCAATAACTGCCGTGAAGTCAGGCTCAATTTCTCTGCCCATGAGATTTGAAATCCAAAGGGTCAAACAATCCACAACGATAACTGCTGGCTCTTGGGCGGTAATTACCTCGGCAATTTTGATTGGTTCTTCAATGGTTGTAAAAGACTTTGGACGATCAGCAATGTGCCGATCAATGCGCTCTGACATCTCATCATCGCTGCGTTCTGCGGTGGCTACGAAATAGAGCTTCTTGTTATCAATTTTGGCGAGCGATTGTGCATGGGAAATGGCGTAATTACTTTTGCCGCTGCGTGCGCCCCCACCCACCAAAATTAGAGACATTGTTCAGGCGACTTTTTTCATGGCATCTGCAACGAGCTGATAGAAATTCACGATGCGAGGTCCCCAACGAGATGGGATATCTGCTGGTAGTTCAATTACACGGCCAGCTTTAACCGCCATAAGAGTTGAAAATCCTGCTCGTGCGCCAAATTTTTTTGCGCTCTCACCGTATTGAGCGTCAGCTAAGAAAATAAGGTCGGGATTGCTTTGAATGATGTATTCGGGGGTGAGTTGGGGATAGCCAGTGGCATCTGCACCTTTTGCTCCATCTGCGATATTTGTGAGCCCAAATGACTTATATACCTGGCCGATGAAAGTCTTACTCGTCGAAGAATAATTTGTGTTGTCGATCTCGTGATAGAACTTCAAAGGTTTGTGCGTTGAAGCCGACTTAATAATTGCTGCAATCTTAGTTTGCATACTTTTAATGAGAGATTGAGCGGCAGTCACTTGATGTGTTGCTTTGCCATCAATTTGAATCTCTGCATATAGGTCGTTCAGGTTATTGGGAGTAACTTCTGTAATCACCGAAATCCCAAGCTTTTTTAGCTGCGCTACTACCTGAGTTTCTTTCGTTGAAGTCGACTGCACGATGACTAGGTCAGGCTTGTATTTGGTAATTGCCTCAACATTGGGCGTGAAGCCATCTAGCTTTGTGATGGGCGCATTTGTTGGGTAATTGGAATTCTGGTCGACCGCAATTACTTGCTTTCCTGCGCCGATTCCAAAAAGTATTTCGGTTGCGCTGGGAGAAAGGGAAATGATGCGGACTGGGGCCTTAACTGCGGCATATGCGCCTACTGGAACGGCTGCGATTGCAATAGCGATGATCGCCGGAATAGCTACAAAACTTTTCTTCATAAAAAACTCCCTCAAGCTTTGAGGGAGGAAACGTTGGGACTTTATATGGCCACCCAAAGGTGAGCACTTAAAGGCCCGACCTTCCTCCGAGGTCGGATACTTCGAAATTAAGAGAGGCGACCTGACTTGATTGATTTCTCAATCTTCACAGTTGCGGGACAGTGTTGGAATTTCACCAACTTCGCTCCACTTAAATTCACCAGGC
>Ga0214187_1000030_pt1 | contig 43680 bp, 75 predicted proteins | sample TroBogEpilimnion_4_FD_153025 | JGI IMG/M metagenome (GOLD analysis project Ga0214187, IMG submission 153025) | Freshwater microbial communities from Trout Bog Lake, WI - 24JUN2008 epilimnion | ecosystem: Environmental > Aquatic > Freshwater > Lake > Epilimnion/Euphotic zone | place: Trout Bog...
TTGTAAGCGTTTTGTAATTCTTCTAAGGTTTTGGTATCGGTAATAGATTTAACGTAAGCTGTAGCGTCTAATGGTTCAGGTTCAGCTTCTTTTTCGACTTCGGGTAAATCTTCGCCTGAGTAGATATACAAACCTAAACCATGTAGCGCAATTGCTTTAACTAAACAACGCTGAATACTTGTATTGATTTGAAATGCACTTGGTACAGGAATAGTTTTATTATTATTGTCTAGTACAGGATGAATTTGGCTTAATGTAATCCCATCTACTGTTACTGCCACTTCTACAAAATAACCACATTCTGTTTTGCAAAACGGCATACCGTCATACTTAATTACTTCCCATGTAGCATCGGGCGCAGCCTTACGCAATTCTGATACAGCCCAAGTCCAAGAAAGATAACTAAAACGACCTTTCTTTTCAACGTGGTCAGATACATTTAATTTAGATAACTTTTCAAACGTGTTCATTTTTTCTTCCTTTTGTCTAAGTTCGTCCATCACTTCAGCTTGAAATTGTTGCTCACTCATAATCAATCCCATCCAAAGATTTTAGCCAACACTTCAGCACCGACTAAAATTGCTAACACAATGACAAACCCAAGTACCACAATAATTACGTTATCCATTTTAATTAGCCTCGATTTGAATAAGTTGTTGAGTAATGTCATTCATGATTACGTTTGGCAATATATCTGATACATCTTGCGTATCGTCACCAACTTCAATTGCAACTATTTCGATGTAATATCTGGTAGGACTGTCACCAGTACCTAAAGGGTCTTTTTCAACTTCGCAATCGTAATAAACGTGAAAGGTAATGTTTTGAACTTCTAAAGTTTCTACTGACATTTTTTGGCTCCTAATAAAAGCGTCATAAATAACGCATGAGTTAATTATCGTTGAATTAAATAAAAAAAGAAAGCATTTTATTAAATATATTTAATAATTTTTTAATTAAACAGTTAAATAATACGTTCCAATTTCTAAACTATCCCATTTATTGCTAATCTGAAATGAATGTATATTAGTAAATTCACCAGCATCAATTAACAATACGGTTGCTTCTTTTTGTTGGTCTTTATAATCCATAGCTTCGATTATTTGTTTTAACTGTTCGTATGTCATTTGTTACCGCCTTCTGATATAGATACATCATAGACATTAATATAAACATTGAACATTGTGCTTTCAGGATAATCAAATTTAGCTTGAGATAAAGCGTCTAAATAATTTTTAGCTTTGAATTCTTGAAAAAAAGCTGTTGAACTATGCTTGCTTTCCCAAATCTCAATTGCGTACCATTTTGTACTCATTTTTAACTCCATTAAAAAATTTTATGAACAAGAATATCTTTTAACGCAAACACCCATTCAGGTACATCCTCTGCTTTAGTTCTATCATAAATAATTCCATCCCAATATATTGCCCATCTTTCATCAATAAGATAATAATTATCGTAAGTTACAATAAAATGCTGCAAACCTTCTTCCATTTTTATTTCCTTAAAAATTTAAAAATACAAAACGTTTGTTTTGATTTTCTAACCATGAACCACAAATCCAAGTGTTACAATTTAAAAATTCTTCTACATTTTCCCAATCTGTTAATGCTGGATAATAATCTCTTACCTCGCTTGCAGTCATTTCTACAAAATCGCAACATAAAGCAATAACGTCTAATTCGTGTTGTTTTCCAGTATCAATTTCATCTTGTTCTAAAGCATCAAACAAAACTTCTAAACCTTCATAACTAAAATTAGTTCGCTCATGCAATCTAAATGCTTCTCTAAACTCATATAAACCTATTGTTTGTTTCATTTTATAACTCCTTATATTCCGCAATAATCTTGAATTGAACAAATAAGCCCGTCAAAATCTTCATTTGAGCCTAATAAATCTGATAACGCATAAATTATGCTTTTATCAATATCGTATTCTTCTGAAAGAGTTTCAAAATAATTATCTTTAGATTCATAACCTTCTTTTTGATAAATAGTCATGTTTTTATCCTAATGAATTTGTTTGGCTTCTAATTCCAATAAAATTTCTAATGCAACATCTAAATAATTACGCATATTGTTTTTTCTGCGTTTATGTATTTCGCATTTAAGGTCGTATGAATTGGAATAATATTTTGATAGTTTTTGAATAACTTCTGTGGGTTTATACATTTTTTGGCTCCTAATAAAAGCAGTTTGATTGCTGCATGAGTTAATTATGCTTGTGAAAATTAAAAAAGAAAAGAGTTTTATTGAAATATATTGAATTTATTTCAATCTTGTAATAACATGAACAAACAATTAACTAAAAGGTAATATATATGGAATATTCAGAAGATAAAATTAAAACTATGTTAATTAGCGGAATTTATAATTTTAGTGCGATAGAACGCAAAACAGAAATAAGTCGTCATTGGATGAAAAAAATTATTAATGGTGACAAAGTTCCTTCTTATGTATTTTTGGCTTTAGACAATTACTTTTCAAATATAGGGAAAAAAAATGACTGAACAAGATATAAGGGAAAAGTTTGAAACGTGGGCTGCCAAGCAAGGTCACAATCTTACTCGACATCCGAACAATGAAGATTTTTATTATAACCGAGATGTTTCAGCATTATGGGTATGTTTTTCTACTGCTTATATGATTGGTCGTTCGGATGAAAACGATTTTTTGAAAGATTTATTAGATTTAAATTGGGAAGATGAAATTCCTCCGGCTCAAGTTGCGCTTATAGAAAGAACAACTGAATTAGATGACTGAACATCAAGAGCAAGTTGCGTTGATTAAATGGTTTAGGGTTCAACATCCTAAACTAATCATGTTTGCTATTCCTAATGGTGGCGCAAGACATATTGTTACAGCTATGAATCTTAAAGCAGAGGGTGTTCTTTCAGGGGTTTCTGATTTGTTTTTAATGAAAGCGACTTCTAAATATCATGGAATGTTTATAGAAATGAAAACTAAAAAAGGCAAATTATCTCCCGTTCAAAAATATTTTATAGAACAAGCTGAACTTCAAGGATATAAAGCAATAGTGGCGCACGGCTTTGAAGAAGCTCAAGCTGGAATACAAAATTATTTAATTGATTAAAATTCTTTTCATTTTATTAAAGTAAGCGCATAATTATCTAGGGCTAGGTTATGCAGACCGAAAAGTGGATTCATTCACCCACCTGCCCAATTATTTTTGTGGATGCTTTTTTGAATGGAAAGGTCTTTATGCATTATTATCAATTTAACATAGGTGATTATCGCAAAGATACATCTCACCTCACCCCAATAGAACATTACATATACAGAACTTTGATAGATTGGTATTACCTTGATGAAAAACCAATACCCAAAGAAACCCAAGTGGTTTTGCGTCGGTTAATGTTGGGTTTAGAAAATGAACTAAACCTTTTAAATGTACTTAAAGATTTTTTCCAAGAAGGTAAAGAAAGCTGGTTTCATAATAGAATTGAAGATGAAATTAAAAGCTATCAACGCAATGTTCAAATAAATAGAATCAATGGAAAGCTAGGCGGCAGACCGAAGAAAACCCAGTCGGTTAATTCCGCTAACCGAAACGAAAGCGAAACAAACCCAAACTATAAACTAGAAACTATAAATCATAAACCAAAAACTAATAAATACATACCGCCTTTATCTCCTGTTTTATTATCAGAATGGTTAATTACTAGAAAAAATAAACCTGTAACAGAATTAGCATTTAAAGCAGTTGAACGAGAAGCTAAATTGGCAGGTATATCTGTAGAAGAAGCTATAACAATTTGTTGTGAACGAGGATGGATTAGTTTTAAAGCTGATTGGATTAATAAGCCACAGTCCAAATCATTTAAAGAAGATACGATGGCAGCAGCTCGTTCTATTTTTACAAACTCAAGTGGCATCCCTTATTACCAAGCTAAAGAGATAGAGGTTAAAAATGATAAATAAGTTACCTGCCGAGTGGGTTGATAGAATATTTATGAGATTGCACGGACGTTTTGGCAATTCATTTACAGACAAGTTTAAACTAGGTCAGATTGTAGATGGAGTAGATATTGGCATCGCTAATGCAAAACAGGTTTGGGCTGAAGAACTTGCTGGTATATCGTCTAACAGAATTAAAAATGCTTTGCTGCATAACTATGATTACGCACCATCTTGTGACCAGTTTAAAGCACAATGCAGGTCTACCATTGAAGCTCATAAAGATTTCGTTGGATTGCCACGCAAGTTTACTGCTGAAGAACGTGAAGCCAATAGAAAACGCTTACAGGTCACTTTGGACTCATTAAACATTAAGAGATTAAATTGACCGAAAATGAGCAAAAGGTTTATGACTTCATCAAAGAAATAACAAACGTATTTGGTGAATGTGAATTTATTGCCAAAGGTAACTTAAATGTTACTGTAAAAACCAAGAACTATATACACAAACGATATACAGAAATAATCCCGTATGTAAAACTAAAACAAGTCGAAAAAGGTAAAAAAATATGATAATTAGAACATGGAGTTTAACATTGCAAAATATTCCATTTCTTATAAAATTTTTACAAGAATTAGATTTTGATAAGCGTTGGGAAATTGTAATAAAAGAAAAAGAAACAGATAGAACCCTTGAACAAAATTCTAGATTGTGGAAATTATATACATCAATAGGAAATTATACGGGATATACAAAAGACGAAGTTCATAATTTAATGAGATATAAATTTTTAAGAGAACAAAAAACGGTAAACGGTGAAACTTATGAAGTTATATTGAGCACAACTTCACTTAAAACTAAACAAATGGCACATTATCAAGAGCAAATAGAAATTTGGGCAACACAAATTGGCTGGTCTTGGGATGAATAAAGATGAAAAAAATCATTATGACAAGTTATCACAGCTTGGCTGTATTGTCTGTCTCAATCTTGGTTATGGCTTTTCTGCTCCTCATATTCACCATATACGACATGGAGCTGGAATGGGTAGAAAAAGCCATTGGAGCAACGCTATTCCTTTATGCCCTAATCATCATCAGCATGGTGGTTATGGAATTGCTTTACATGCCGGAATAAAAGAATTTGAAAAAAAATATGGAACAGAAACGAAACTTCTTGAAAAAGTAACTCAACTATTAACAACTAAGGATTAATTATGACTGAAAAACTTAAAATACATTATAAAAACATTGAGGATTTAATTCCTTATGCACGCAATAGCCGTATGCACAATGAAACTCAAGTTGCACAAATTGCAGCATCTATTAAAGAATTTGGTTGGCGCAATCCAGTTTTGGTTGACGGAAATAACGGAATCATAGCAGGTCACGGAAGGGTTTTGGCTGCTCGAAAATTAGGAATAACAGAAATACCTACAATTGATTGTTCCGACATGTCTGAAGCGCAGCGCAGAGCTTATGTTATCGCTGACAATAAAATAGCAATAAATGCAGAGTGGGATGCTGAAATGCTTATGCTTGAAATTGATGATTTAAAACTTCAAGGATTTGATATAAATTTATTGGCATTTGACCCTTCTGAATTGCAAGGAGTTAAAGAAATAGATTATTCAATTTTAGACGAAGATGATGTTTCGGATAAATTAGATGACATGATTGCTGGCGTGAGAAAAGCAATTCAAATTGAATTTGAACCTGAACATTATGAAGAAGCTCAAGAGCTTGTTAAATTTTGGCGCAATGAAGGTGCTTACATTGGATATATGATATTGCAATATTTAAAACAAGAAAAAGACAAATTATGAAAATACCAAATGACAATGGTATAGATTATAGATTAAATAAATTTGTTGAATATCAAAATGCAGTTCCGCCTGTTCACAGGAAAATACTCATTGAATATGCAAAACAAAAAAAATTAACATACGATGATATGATTTTGTTGTCTTGGTTAATGTCTAATACTTATCATGAATTAACAAGCATATTAATGTTTGAAGAAATAAAATACGATAATAATTTTTATTTTAATTTTAAAAATTGGTGGATTAAAAACAATCAAAGAGTTTTATTTGGTTCTGCCAAAAAATGGATTAAAATGAAAGATAGAATATTAGATGTTATTGATTTTTTTGTTAAAATTTATGGAAAACAGCCTTATCAATTTTTATTAAATGCGTTGTCTAAAGAAAATGACAAAAAGAAAAGATATGAATTAATTAAAAAAATAAATTCATCATGTAAAAATCATGGACGATTTTCTGAAGATTTATTTTTAGAAATATTAATTACATTTCAAAAAAATAACGAATTAAATTTAAATTTGGAGTCGGATGAAAAATTTGATTGGGAAAATTGCGACAATTTAACATCTGCTGTGTTTAATATTATTTATCAAGATGAGCTTGCTAATAAGTTTGATAAAAAACTTATAAAAAAATCAGAATTAGAAGTTTGGTATCCTGTTTTATTAAATACTGTAAAAACCATTGAACAAGCAATTGAAAATAAATATAAACAAAAAGTTGATATTCCGTTATTTATAACCAAATTATGTAGTTTTAGAAATTTATTTAAAAACAGCAGGTATGGCGGATATCATCATGACAGGCAATTAGAATACATTATTGAATACAACAAAACTTGGCCTGAAAAAAAAGAGCTTTGGAGAACAATATTAGAAATAAGATACAAAAGTTTTAATCACAATTTGTTAGGCGAACTTAATGGATGGAAAGGGATTAGAAAAGAAAGAAAAAAACTTTGGACTACTAAAGGCTTAACAGGAGTTGAATCGTTATGACAACCATATTGCTTATAGGTAATTGCGGAAGCGGTAAAACTTGGGTAATGAATAAAATTATAGAAGAATTTAAATTAAATAAAAAAGCCAAAATAGGAAAAGTTGTATTTCAAACAAACGATAAAATCTTTGTTCTTGGAAATTATGACAAAAGTACGTTTGAAGGTAGCGATAAATTAAGTATGGCTGTTATGAGCGATTGCGATTTGCTAAAAAAATTGCAAGAAAAATACAATTCAATTATCGTATGTGAAGGCGATAGATTTACTAACAGCACTTTTATAGCTAAATTTTCACCAACAATTGTAAAAATAATGGATGACGGTGAAGCTGGAAGAAAAAAAAGAAAATCAAATCAAAGTGAACGGCAATTAAAATCTATTCAAACAAGAGTTAATAACATTAAACACAATATTGAAGTTTTGGATAGTGACACAGCACTTTTAATTATAAAGAGAATGTTAAATGAAAATATTGCATCTTAAAAAACAACCGCACGATGTAAAAATAGGTCATGAATGTCCTGATTTGCAACCAAATGTTATTGAGGACACTATTTTTGTTGCCGACGGCGAACCCATTGGTTTTTATATTAAAAATATACCTGACAAATTAAAAAAATATGTAGAAATAGCAAACGCTGAATTTTTATCTGACCGAGTACCAAAAACAGTAATGAATCGTGGTCCAAAAAGCAAATGGTACATTGAAAAACTTGAAAAAGAAGGAAGGTTGCTTGTTGACCAATACAGCGCGATTATAGGCTCTTGTGCTCCAAGACCTCACATGAGGATGCCTTACCCTAGAATATCAACAATTCACAATGAAAAATCGGCTCAAACATTTATTAAAGCTATGTTGCTTGCTTGCAGAGAATCGGAAGAATTAATAAAAAAAATAATACCTAATGTTTATGACAAACAGTTAAAAACAATTGAAGAAAATGTGCCTCCTAAATTTAGATTTGGAAAGTTGTTTACAAGTTCTATTTCAAATTTTAACATTGCAGCTAATTATCATATCGACTCTGCTAACCTTAAGGATTGCGTAAATGTTATTATTGCAAAAAGAGAATTTGCTCGAGGTGGCAATACTACCGTTCCTGATTACGGTGCGACTGTTGATTCTAGCGACAATAGTATGCTTGTTTACCCTGCTTGGCGCAACGTTCATGGCGTTACTCCTATTGTTCCTCTTTCTGAAAAAGGCTATAGAAACTCTCTTGTATTTTATCCTTTAAAAGCATTTAATAATTATTGGGATAAATAATTGAAGTTGAAACATAAAATATGGTTAATTGTTTTAACTTTTCCTATATGGCTTCCTTTTGTAATTGTTTGGTTTTGGTTTCAAGATTTATACAATCATTGTAAAAAATGAGGTATAGTTACATAACAAATTGGGAGTAAACTATGTTTTTTGTATTGGGATTAGATTTACGTTCCATTTATTTAATTCCAACAATTGTAATTTATACTAAACGTAGTTCATTTGAAATAAGGTGGTTAATTTTGGCATTTGCATTTGGGTTTCATTCTAATGGCAAGAATTAGAAGTTCGTTGGCTAACATGGTTTCAAGTGTACCTGACCCTTTTGTTATTAAAAAAAACGGATGGCGAGAAAATAAAGTTGCAATCTTTACCGAAGAACAACTTGCCAAGCTGCCAAAGAATACAAGAGAAACCACATTGGCTGAAGCTATAAGAGAAGCTGCTAGATATTTATATGGTAATTGATGTTATTAGACTTAAAGAATGTCTTGAATTATGGGCTATATGGATGCGCCATGATGGTTCACGTTTAGGTTATCCGCAAAAATCTATGGGTATCTCTAGCGGTGGCGTAAATTGCTGGGATGACATTGGCGATGATTGCGACAACTACACAGTTCAAATCGTAGATGCAGCCATGACCAGCTTAACGCAATCAGGCAAGGGATTTATGGTAGACGCAATACAAATTTCTATTGGTCTGTTACCTAACGAATGGAAATATCATTATCAATACGAAACTGCGCTTTCATTCGGACATGATTATTTGTGGCGAAAGCTAACAGTAGCTGGAGTAGTCTGATGAAATATATTGAAGTAGATTTAAAAACTTTACCTAAAGAGCACCATTTACGCAATACGCCATTGATTCATATTGGCGCAAAGTATCTTCCGCAAGACAGCACATTATGGCAGCCAATTAGAGCAAGTTATGGCATATCTTTAAAAACATATAATAATTTAGGTGAGGCTTGGACGCTTTGGGATAAATGGGTTGCAACAATAGACCCGTATGATTGTGACGAACCACATAAAACGGAGTGGTAAAATAATGCTTGACATAATTCATAGATATGATATTTTGACTGTGGGGATAAGCTCGTCTAAAAATTATGCTTAAAATTGAATATAAAAAAATAGATTCACTTATTCCTTACGCAAGGAATTCACGCACTCATTCCAATGAACAAATATCTCAAATTGCTTCAAGCATAAAAGAGTTTGGCTGGACTAATCCTATTTTAATCGATGAAACAGGAAGCATAATTGCTGGTCACGGGCGAGTTCTTGCTGCTTCAAAATTAAATTTTACTGAAGCTCCAACTATTACTCTTGCTGGATTAACCGAAGCTCAAAAACGTGCGTATGTTATTGCAGATAATTCCCTAGCATTAAATGCTGGTTGGGATTTAGAAATGTTAAAAATTGAAATTGAAGATTTAAAAGAATTTGATTTTGATATATCTCTTTTAGGTTTTGATGAAGAATTTTTAGATAAAATTATTGAACCTGAGCAAATAGAAGGTTTAACAGATGAGGATGCCATTCCTGATGTGCCATACGAGCCAATTACAAAGTTGGGGGATATATATCAGCTAGGTAATCATCGTTTGATGTGTGGCGATAGCACAAGCATTGATGCTGTGGATAAGTTAGTTAATAGCACAAAGATTGATTTATGTTACACAGACCCTCTTTATGGAATTAATGAAAAAGGTGATAGGTCTAAACGTGGTGGTTTAGCTCAAGGCAATAAATTAAAAGATTTTAAAGACGATACAATTGATTATGCTGTAGAGGCTTATCAAATTGTAGAGGGTGCATTAAATATACCAAGACAAGTTTGGTGGGGTGCTAATTATTATTGTCACGCTTTGCCACAATCTAACAATTGGTTTGTTTGGGATAAGCGTGTTGAAGAAAAGCAAAAAGATACACAGTCAGATTGTGAACTAGCTTGGGTTAAATCTAAATGGTCAAGCGTTAGAATATTTAGACATTTATGGAAAGGTTTAATCAAAGGTTCAGAGCATGGTCAAAAGCGTGTTCATCCAACACAAAAACCTGTAGCTTTGGCTGAATGGTCATTTGATTATTTTAAAGAAGTAAACACAGTATTAGATTTGTTTGGTGGCTCAGGTTCAACATTAATAGCTTGTGAAAAAACTAATCGTTCATGCTTTATGATGGAATTTGAACCACATTATTGTGATGTAATTGTTAAGCGTTGGGAAGACTTTACAGGTAAAAAAGCACAGTTAATTAATGACATTTAAAAGATGGTGTGTGGTTTTTAAACACGACAAATCACCAGTTGATGAATGTTTATTTACGCACAAGGCAAAAGCAGAATTAAAAATGAATACAATGCCTAACAAAGAAAAACTAGAAATTTTAGTTATGGAATTGGTCGTAAATCAATTAGGCTGGTAATTATATATGGCGTATGACAAAAAAGACTGGGATGTTGTTCAGGCTTTCTTTGAAAGCGGATTATCTTTGTCTGAAATAACCGAACGTAAAGAAGTAAAAATAAAAGATAGAAGTTCAATAAGTAAAAAAGCAAAGCAAGAAGGTTGGACTAAAGCTAAAATTCAACACCTTGTTGAAAAAGAAATACAAGCAAAACAAAGCCTTAGTGAAGTAGAAGAAGAAAAATCCACATTAAATTCAACACAAGTTGATGTAGTAAAAACATTAGTAGATGAAAAGTTTGTTTGGTTAGATTATTTAAACAAGGCTGCTCTTAAAAATGCTCAAGAAGCCATGAAAGCATCTTGTGTTAATCAATTAGATTTTAAACATAGAGCTGATACAATCCTAAAGGCTAGGGATGTAATAGAGCCTAAGAATTCAGTATTACAAGTTAATACGCAAGTAAACAATACACAACTAACACCCGAACGCTTCCAAGAAATAGCGCAAAGATTGTTAAGAGAAGTTTAATGCGTGAATATCATTCAGAGGAAATACAATCCTCAGCAATTTTAGCTCGAACAGACTTTTATTATTACAGTCGCTGGATGTTTTTACAGAAGCATGGTTATAAATGGCTTCAAGCAGAACACCATGAAGAAATATGTAAATGGTTGATGAAAGTTTATAAGGGCGAAATCAAACGTCTTATTATTAACATTCCGCCACGTTATTCCAAAACAGAGTTGGCAATTAAAAACTTTATGTCATGGACGCTTGGGCATCATCCTGACAGTGAATTTATTTATACAAGCTATTCAGCAAGATTAGCCAGTAACTTTTCTTGGCAAACACGAGAAATTGTAGATAGCAATGAATATCGTGAGATATTCCCTAATACAATTTTACAAAGCGATAGCAAAGCCAAAGATGAATGGCGCACTACTGCTGGCGGTTTAGTTTATTCCGTAGGTGCTGGTGGTTCAATTACTGGTTACGGTGCTGGTAAACATAGAAAAGAGTTTGGTGGGGCAATCCTCATAGATGACCCACACAAAGCCGATGAGGCTCGTTCAGATGTAATGCGAGAGAATGTTATCGACTGGTTTCAAAACACGCTAGAAAGTCGTAAAAATAGCCCTGATACGCCTATTGTGTTAATTATGCAAAGGCTTCATGAAGAAGATTTGTCAGGTTGGCTGTTAAATGGTGGTAATGGTGAGCATTGGGAACACGTTTGTTTACCTGCTATCAAAGAAGATGGTGCAGCGTTATGGGAAGCTAAGCATACAATTGAAGATTTAAGGCGCATGGAAGAAGCCAGCCCGTATGTTTTTGCTGGTCAATATATGCAACGTCCAGCTCCAGCAGAAGGTGGTATCTTTAAACCTGACCAAATAGCAATTATTGATGCTTTACCTGCTGGCGAGATTAAATGGTGTCGAGGTTGGGATTTGGCTTCAACTGTTGATGGCGATTGGACTGCTGGCGCAAAGATTGGAAGATTGCCTGATGGGCGATTTATCATAGCTGACATGGTTCGGTTACGAGATGGTCCTGACAAGCGTGATGCTGCAATTAAAAATACTGCTTCATTAGATGGACGCAGCGTAAAGATTTCAATACCGCAAGACCCAGGACAAGCAGGTAAAACTCAAGTTATTTACTTAACTAGAGAATTAGCAGGATATAATGTAAAAAGTTCACCTGAAAGTGGTGATAAAATTACTAGAGCTGAACCTTTGGGTTCTCAAGTAAATATCGGTAATGTCATGATGCTTAGAGGCGAATGGAATCAATCTCTTATTAATGAAATGAGAATGTTTCCTAATGGCGTTAATGATGACCAAATTGATGCGTTGTCAAGAGCATTTAGCGAAGTAATGGTACCAAGACGAAGTTTCTTTGGATAGAGGATTATTAATGTCAATTTTAGATTGGTTTAGAGGCGAGAAAGAAGAAGTCAAGAAGGCGGAAGATGCGCCTAAGGCTATCGCTCGTAAAAGTCTATTCGGCACTCATGCTGGTGACATTGAAAGCTCAAACAATATTAAAGACTTTGTATTAGACAAATTTTCTGCATTAAAATCACAGCAACCAATGTTTGACCCTGCTGTTAATGGCATGGCAATGGATGATAGCTCTAATGGCGTTCCATCATTTAAAATGTATGATGCTGGCAATAACTCTGTATCTGACGCTGTAGTCTATTGGTACGCTTCTCAAGGCTTCATTGGCGCACAGCTTTGCGGTATCTTGGCTCAAAATTGGCTTGTCAACAAAGCCTGTGCAATGCCTGGCGATGACGCAATCCGTAAAGGTTACAACGTAGTATCTATTGACGGTGACGAATTAGACGAAGAAGCTGTAAAAATTATCAAGGCTTATGACCGTTCAATGCGCCTCACATGGAATATGAGAGAGTTCATTCGCAAAGGTCGTATCTTTGGCGTTCGTGTTGCAATGTTCAAAGTTCAATCAACAGACCCTGAATACTATGAAAAGCCTTTTAATATTGATGGTGTTACTGCTAATAGCTATAAAGGGATTGTGCAAGTTGACCCGTATTGGTGCGCCCCTATGTTGGATGGAGCTGCTGCTAGTCAGCCTGATACTCTACATTTTTACGAGCCAACTTGGTGGATAATCAACGGTAAGAAAGTTCATCGTTCACACTTAATCATATTCCGTCATGCGGAACCTGTGGACGTATTGAAACCTCAATACATTTATGGTGGTGTTCCACTCACTCAACAAATCATGGAACGTGTTTATGCTGCCGAACGTGTAGCTAACGAAGCTCCACAATTAGCTATGTCTAAACGTACAACTGTTTGGTTGACTGACATGGAAGCTGCAATGTCAAACACAGAGCAAGCTATTGGTCGTTTAAACTATTGGGCGCAAATGCGTGACAACTACGGTATCAAGCTAGGCGATAAAGAAGGTGACGAGTTCCAACAATTCGATACTTCTCTTGCTGACTTTGACCAATTGATTATGACGCAATACCAATTGGTTGCTGCCATCGCTGGCGTACCTGCTACTAAATTAATCGGTACAACACCAAAAGGCTTTAACTCTACAGGCGAATACGAAGAAGCCTCTTACCATGAATTACTTGAATCTATCCAAACGCATGACCTTACTCCATTGGCAGAACGTCATCACCAATTAGTCATTAAATCATTTGTAGAGCCACAGCTTAAAAAGAAAATTAATGTCGAAACAACATTGAATTGGTTGCCACTTGATACTCCAACTGCTGAAGAATTGGCAAGAACTAACCTTGCTAAAGCACAAGTTGGTGCAGCATTGATTGAAGTAGGCGCAATCTCTAGCGAAGAAGAACGTCAACGTGTAGCGACTGACAAGACCAGTGGTTACAATGAAATTGGCATTATGGAAGAAGAATCGCCTGAAGGTGAAGCAATAGCCGAGAAAGACTATTTAAACGCTGAAGATAATATTTGGGTTCCAATGCCTAAAAACGAAGAAGTATCAATTCATACAACAGATAAAGCCGAAAATAGTGCGTCAAAAGTAACTAGCCGTGCTAAAAAAACAATCAAAAAATAATGCAGTCGGCTCTGCCTTGCGTCCTAACGCTGGTATCTCAACCGATTACGCAAAGCCTATTGTCAATGAACTAGAATTAATGTTTCGTGACGTTCGTAGAGAGTTAAAAAAGACTTTTAACGAGAATCACTACGGGCAAGCGATGGATGCCTCATTGGCAAGTCAATCCCGTATGTTGCTCAATTGGTTATTAAGAAAATGGCAGCCTCGCTTTGACGAGATAGCCAAAAGTGCTACTAATCGTATGATTCAGCGTACTATAAAGAACTCAACGATTACATTGCGTAATTCGTTAAAAGAAGCATTACCTGATTTAAGCATAGATACTTCATTTTCAAATGAACAATTACAAGAGGTCATCAAGGCAAGCACATTAGAGGCTGCAAACTTGATTAAAATCATACCTTATAAGTTCTTGAATGAAGTGCAAGGTCAGGTAATGCGCTCCATTACAACAGGCAAAGGGATGGAAGATTTAGTTCCTTTCCTAACGAAGAAATATAAAGGCAACATAAGACACGCAAGGCTTGTTGCTTTAGACCAAACTCGTAAGGCTTATCAGTCTATTAATACAACTAGACTAAAGACTTTGGGTGTTAAAAAGTTCATTTGGATTCATTCAGGTGGTGGCAAAGAGCCTCGTGAATTGCACAAGCGAATGAGTGGGAACGAGTACTCTTTCGATAACCCTCCGTTCATTGGTGTAATGTATGGTGAGGATGTTCATGGACTTCCTGGTGATTTACCAAATTGTCGTTGTATTTGTAAGCCCGTCATTAACTTTGATTTAGAGGAATAAACATGAAAGACAAATTAAATGCTGTTGAATCAGCAAAAGCATCTATCGGCTCTTTAGCTGGCATGGGTGAAAATTGCCAAGCAGAAGGTGTTTATACATTTCGCTGCTTTGAATACGAAGGCGGTCCATTGCTTTGGGAAGATAAAATTGATAACGTAGTTTGTACCCTTGGCAAAAATTTAATGCTTCAAACAGCATTGACAGGTTCTCTTTATAGCGTTACTGGTCCTTACATGGGTTTAATCTCATCTGTATCTTATACTGCTGTAGCTGCTGGCGATACAATGACTTCTCATACAGGTTGGACTGAAGCTGGCTCTACTAACGCTCCTACTTTTGCTGCTCGTATTACTCCAAGTTTTGGCACAGCTTCTGCTGGTTCTATTGCTACAAGCTCTGCTGTTTCATTTACAATGACAGGTGCTGGTACATTGGTTGGCGCATTTTTAACATACGGTCCAAGCGCAGTTAGCACATTGATGTCAACTGCTGGTACTTTGCTTTCTGCTGGCGCATTTACAGGTGGAAATCAACCAGTTAGCTCAGGAAACGTAGTTCAAGTTACTTATAGCTTATCTCTATAATTAATTAAAAACATATAAAACATTTATAAGGACAAAATCATGTCATTTAACAAAGGTCAAGAAGTAACTCAAATTATGCCGACTGCAATTAAAGGTACGGTAGCTGGTTTTTCATTAGACCAAGAAACTGGCGAAGTTTTAGTTTTAGTTAATTATGTGGATGATGAAGGTAACGAACAAACTCGTTATTTTCAACAATCTCAAGTAACTAGTGCATAATCATGGCATTTTTAGTTAATGATAGAGTTCAAGAAACTGGCACAATACCGACAGGTACGGGTGCGGTTAATCTTGCTGGTGCTGCCAATGGCTATACTTCTTTTGTTTCTAGCATTGGCAATGGCAATACTACATATTATTGCATTTATGACCAAACAGCTTACACATGGGAAGTAGGGGTTGGTACGATTGCTTCAGGCTCACCAAATACATTAACTAGAACTACCGTTCTTAACAATAGCCTTGGAACCACATCACCAATTAGTTTTAATACATCAAATTTGATGACTGTTTTTTGTACCTATCCAGCAGGAAAGTCTGTATTAGTTTCCCCTAATGGTGACATTAACTTAACACCAGTAAATGCCAATGTAAATCTTTCGCCTACTGGGGGTACTGGAACTGTAACAATTAATCCAACAGCAATCGGCTCAATGAACAATGTTGCTATTGGAGCTACCACACCATCAACTGCACGTTTTACAACTGTAGATGCAGGTACATGGAACGGAAGTGCAGTTACTATTCCTTATGGTGGTACTGGAGCTACTTCATTTACTAATAATGGTATTCTATATAAGTCAGCAGCTAGCTCAACAGTTTTACAAACAATCACTGCACCGTCTTCAGCGGGAACCTATTTACAATATGATGGCAGTAATTTTGTTTGGGCAACTGCAGGTGGAGGTGGTGGTGTTACATCGTTCCAAACTTCTCTATCTGGATTAAGTCCTTCATCATCTTCTACTGGTGCAGTTACTCTTTCAGGTACGTTAAATCCTTCAGGTGGTGGTACAGGGTTATCCTATGTAGGTAGCTATGGACAAGTATTAACCTCAGATGGTACTAACTTATTTTGGAATACGCCTAGCGGTGGCGGTGGGTTATCTAACGCTTACTCATATATTGCTGTAGGTGGAACCCCAACCTTTTCCGCATCTGGTGCATCTACAATTAACTTTGCAGCTGGGGCAGGGGTAACATTAACTACATCAACAGGCGCATACCAAACAATAACCATAGCTGCTAGTGGCGGAGGCGGTGGTGGAGCAACTTGGCTAACTATTTTAGGAACTACCTCACCATCTACTACTATAGCATTACCTTCAGGTTATGATGGAACAGGAGCAAATTCTGCATCACATAATATTTTTATTGGTGGTAATGATAACATTAATTTTCAAGGAAGTTTACCTTCTCCTGGCGCATGGATGTCTTATGGTTCAGGAATTCCATTTTATACTTATACTACTTCAGGTATGCTTATTGGGTCTGTATCAGCAAACTCTGGGTCAAATGGTGTCAGATTTGCTTTAGCTCCTAAATGGTCATTCCCTGTAAATGGGTTTGTTCAATATAATCCAACGTTTTCATTTAGTGGGTCATTTTTTAACAATACGACTGGCTGGGTAGGTCCAATGGGGTATGCCACAATGACTTGGCAAGGTGTCGTTGTACTTTCAGGCACTGGATATATACCAACTGGAGTTAACTGCACAGTAGTATCAACAACTACAGGTAACGGTTATACGTATGTTGCAATATCAATGACAACATCACAAATTATGAATGCAAATACAGGTTCTACTGTTCTTAATTTTGGTACATACGCTTCTACCATTTATGTTTATTATTATTATACTTATCAATAATGGATACAATTATGTACTTACATTTAGCTAAAATACAAAATGGTGTTATTGTAGAATACCCATTATCTGAAGAATCTTTAACAACAGCTATTCCAAATTATTCTGAATTAACAGAGGAACCCAATTGGGAAAGTGTAGGATTAGCAAAGGTTGTTATCCCTCCTAGTAACATAGTAGATGGGTATAACTATGTACCTAAAGACCCACAATTAGTAGATGGAAAATGGGTTGCATCTTTGGTTAAAGACGAGGAAACACCAGCAGAGTTAATTCAACTTAGAACTCAAAACGCTGCAGTTTCAAAACGTGCTGACCGTGACTTTTTACTTAAAGAAGCTCAAAGCAGAGTTGACCGTTACAATCGACTTGCTAGATTAGGTAAACCACAAATAGATAATATTGATGAGTTAGATACTTATATCCAAGCTTTAGCAGATTTGCCTGAGAAAGAGGGATTCCCTTTTACAGTTATATTTCCTACTAAGCCTTAATATAAAATGTTTGCACTTTCTGCTTTTTCGCAAGCTCCATTTTCTTCTTTATCTAGCGTTACCACTTATATATTTTCTGTAGAAGAAAGCGTTTCAGCAGTTGATTCTACTTCAAAATTAACAATTTCTTCTGTTTCTATTACAGAAGTTGGAAGTGCTATATCTGCACAATCTCAAGTTCTTGTAGCTTCAAAAACTATTACGGAATCTGCAAGTGCGGTAGAAGTTCAATCTGAAAATACAACTGCTGCTAGTACTATATCTGAAATAGGTAATGCAGTATCAACACAATCTGAATTAATGACAGCTTCTGTTAATGTTTTAGAAACAGGAAATGCTCAAGATGTTGTATCTGAAGCAATGACAGCTTCATTGACAGATACAGAAACGGCTAATGCTCAAGATACGGTTTCAGAAAACGCTGTTGATGCAGTAAGCGTTAACGAAACAGGAAATGCACAATCTACACAATCCGAAACAATGTCAGCTCCAGTTTCCATTACTGAATCTGGAAATGCTCAAGATTCTCAATCTGAAAGCATGACAGCTCAAGCAACAATTACTGAGACCGAAAATGCTAGTGATTCTCAATCGGAATCTATGAGTGCACCCGTTACTGTCTCAGAATCAGGTTCAGCTCAAGATTCTCAATCTGAAACGATGTCAGCCAATCTTTCCGTAAACGAAGTGGGTAATGCTCAAGACAATCAGTCTGAAAGTATGACGGCTGGTTTAAGCATTTCAGAAACAGGAATTGCTCAAGATGCAAATAATGGAGCAGTAGTATCACAAAACTACATTACAGAATCAATGCTTGCAATAGATTCAATATTTCAAAATGTTACTGCGTATTTAACAATAAATGAATCGGGAAATGCGTTAGATACACAATCTTTACTTTTAACTGCATTTTTATCAATTTTAGAATCAGGTAATGCTAGTGATGTTGTTTCAGAACAATTAAATTTGTATTTGTCAATGATTGAATCAGCAACTGCCGTAGATGTATTAGATGGCGTAGTTGTAAAATTTGCATCTATTTCAGAATCAGGTAATGCTGTAGATATTCAATCTATGATAAGAAATTTTTTGATGGTTGTAAATGAACAAGCAAATGCTCAAGATTTTATTAACGCTACTAACTATGTCATAGTTACAGTTATAGAGCATGAAAATGCTGTAGATATTTATTATTGCAAGCCTATTTTTAATAGCTCTGAAAAAGTATGGCACGTTTTACCAAGAAGTACCAATTGGAATGTTTCACCTAGACTAGATTATTGGAATGTAAATGAATAGTTACATATTAGAAAAACGGACAACTGAAAGTATTTGGTACGATATTGACTGTACCAATATTTTAGATACTACTGAAACAATTTTGTCTATTACTTCTATTACATCTGACCAAACTGGTTTAGTGTTTACAGCTCCAGCAATCAATAGTTCACCTGTCACATTTCCTAACGGTGTAATTGCAGCAATTGGAAAAGTAATATCAGTTTATATATCAGGTGGAATTGTTTCAAGCGGTGCAACAAATCAAGTTTATACAATTCGCCCAATATTCAATACAAGCGAAGATAATATTCGTGAAGCTACTGTATTGCTTAATGTAACTAATATTCCGTTCCAAACAGGTAGGGTAATCTAATGCCGTTAAAATCAGGTTGTGGAATTATTAGCAATAAATTTAGCTTTTTCAATATTATTAATTCTATTGCGAGAATTTTTCCAATGCAATTGATGATGACAATTTGCACAAAGTGTTTGAAGATTGTTTGGTTCATTATTTTTTCTATTTTCATCTATATGATGAACAACAAGAAAATCAATATTAAATTGATTGCAAATTTCACAACATATTTTTCCAAACTTTTTAATAGTTTGAGCAAATCCATTTGCCATGTAATGAACTTTTGCTTTACCATTAATGATTCGAGAAATTCCTGCACATTTTCTAGAACAAAATTTTCTTTCTCCACTTTGAAACTTTGCTCTACCAGTAATTATTTCTCCACAAGTTTGGCAAGGCTCCCTTTGAACGCAAGCAAGAGAGCAATATTCTTTATATTGTCTAAGTCCATGCGCTCTAAAAGGTTTTTTACAAGTTTTACAAATAACCTCTTTATCACCACGATGTTTATAGGAACAAGCTCTAGAACAGCAAACTTGTTTAATTCCCTTGCTTCTATATTTGAGAGGAAACTCTTTGTCACATACAATACATTTATTCATAAAATGCCTCTTAAGAAAGGAACATTATGCCTTTATTAGAAGGATGTAGCAAGAAAATAATTCAAGAAAATATCCGTGAGATGGTTAAGGCTGGGCATCCGCTTAATCAATCTATTGCTGCATCTTATCAAAATGCTCGTAAATGCGCTGCGGTTGATGAAGAAGAAACCGAAACAGAACATGAGTCACATAAGCGTGATTTAAAAGAAGAACCTGATTCTAAGATTGTTGCGTTTATCGTTTATACAGATGATGACAAAATCCTTTGGTTAAAACGTACCAAAGATGATTCTTGGGGCTTTCCTGGCGGTCACGTTGAAGAAGGCGAATCAGCAATTGAAGGTGCTATTCGTGAATCCCGTGAAGAAACAATGCACGTTCCTGAAACTGGACTTCAATTGATTTATGAAGATGGAAAAGTTCGTTTGTTTGGATGTAATGATGGTGAATTTAAACCTGAATTAAATGACGAACACAGCGAATTTGTTTGGGCAACGATTGAAGATGCACCCAATCCCCTGTTTCACAAAATTGACGGGGAAGAAGAAGAAATTGCCGAAAAAGCTGAGGAGAACGCTTCAGCAATGGATAAGCGTGAATATGATACAAACGGATGGTTTGAAGTAAAAGACAATCCGCTTTCTAAAATAGGTATTTTTCAATATTCAGGCGGTTCAATCTCTCCTGATTGCGAACAAGATAAGATTTACAACGTATATCGTCCAGCAGAAGAACTATCAACTGAGGAATGTATTAACTCATTCAAGTTGCTCCCCTGGATTGATAATCACGTTATGCTTGGCAGTGAAGATGAAGGTTTAACTCCTGCCGAAGCAAAAGGTATTCAAGGTGTTATCGGTGAAGATGTTTATTTCGATGGTGAATATCTTAAAGGTAATATCAAAGTATTTTCCGAAGCAATGAGTAATCTTATTGCTAACGGTAAAAAAGAATTGTCCTGCGGTTATCGTTGCAGATATGAATATGCTCCTGGAGTTTATGATGGTGTAGCTTATGATTATGTGCAACGAGAAATCAGAGGCAATCATCTAGCCCTAGTCGAAAACGGACGTATGGGTCCTGATGTAGCAGTATTAGACCATTTCACTTTTACAGTAGATAATAAGGAGCTTTTTAACATGGCTGAAGAAAACAAAGAAGTAGGTAGCGAGAAGCCTACTATGACCCTAGAGGAAGTTCATAAATTCCTTGAAGAAGTCATGCCAAAATTGGCAAAAATTCAAGAATTAACGGGTCAATCTTTTGGTTCAGCAGGTGAAGAAGCTGTTGCTGACGAAGATGAAACCGAACCTGATGGCGATACAGAAAAACCTGATGACGAAGCAACAGACGAAGAAATGGGTCTTGCTGGTGGTAAGGTTGGTGGTGCTGAGAAAGAACCAATGGAAGGTGAACGTGGCAATGGTATGGACGCTGCTGCTATCGTTGCTAAAGTAGAGAAAAACATTGCTGAAAAAGCAAAACTCTATGAACGCTTATCAAAACATATTGGCGCATTTGACCATTCAGAAATGGATTTGGACAAAATGGCTAAATATGGTTTGAAAAAACTTGGTGTAGAAGCACCTAAGACTGGTCGTGTTACATTCTTAAATGCTTTCTTACAAGGCAAAGGTGTATCAACTGCTGTAGCTATGGATTCTCATGCTACTCGCAAAAACAATTTCGTTAAACGTTTCTTAGAAGGTAAATAATCATGACTACTGCGAATTTCCAATCCACAGTCAATGTCAATCTCGGTTTTGGTATTCCAGGCGAGTTGATTGTTGATGGTCCACAACGAGTAGATTCTCTAGCTCTTGACAGCAATGGCGGTACTATCGGTTTAGCATTTACTAAATCAAATACTACTAACGTAGCAACTCAAGGCGGTACAATCGTTTCAGGCACTTCAGTATTTGCTGGTATTTTGGTGAACCCAAAAGTTTACGCATCTTACGGTGCTGTTGGTGGCAACCCACTAGACCCTACATTGTTCTTGCCAGCTTACTCACAAGGTGAGTTCTTAACAATGGGAACTATCGTTGTTACTATCGTTGGTGCTTGCAATATCGGTGACTTGGTTCAATACAATACTACAACTGGTGTTTTATCGACTGTAGCTCCAGGTTCTTCTGCAACAACTGGCAATGCTCTTATCCCTAATGCAGTAGTATGGAACTATCCACAATCTGCAACTGGCTTAACAGCTATCCGTATTACTGACTAAGGAATAAATGATGAAATCACAAGAACGTAGTTACATCGCCCCACGCCAAGTTCGTGCGTTGGCAATGGATGAAAAAGATGTTGCTAATTTTGCTGACTTAAGCGAAATCGGTATTAATTTTTCTGACAAACAAGTAAAAGCAATGGCAAACTGGGCAATGGATAGCGGTAACCAAGCTGACGTTACTAGCCCATCTATGACCACTCCAGTTCAATTCTTGCAAAACTGGCTTCCAGGCTTTGTTAAAGTAATTACTGCTGCTCGTAAAATTGACGATTTGGTAGGTATTACTACAACAGGCTCATGGGAAGATGAGGAAATAGTACAAGGTATCTTGGAACCAATTGGTAACGCTTTACCATACGGTGACAACACAAACGTTCCACTAGCTTCATGGAACACTAACTTTGTACGCCGTACTGTTATCCGTTTTGAAAAGGGTATCAAAGTAGGTATGTTGGAAGAAGCTCGTGCTGCTCGTATTCGTGTAAGCACTTCTGCTGAAAAACGTGCTTCTGCTGCTCTTTCATTGGAAATTCAACGTAACTTAGTTGGTTTCAATGGTTACAACGGTGGCAATAACTTGACATACGGCTTCTTGAATGACCCATCACTTCCAGCTTACGTTACTGTAGCTGCAACTGGTACAGGTGGTTCAACATTGTGGTCAAGCAAAACATTCTTGCAAATCGTAGCTGACATTCGTGTTGCTGCTGCTCAATTGCAAACTCAATCACAAGATACAATCAATCCTGAAGATGCTGAATTAACTTTAGCATTGCCAACTGATTCATACCAATACTTGTCAGTTACTTCTGACTTTGGTATCTCAGTTCGTGACTGGTTGAACAAGACTTACGCTAAATTGCGTGTTATCTCAGCTCCTCAATTGAACTATGCTAACGGTGGTGCTAACGTATTCTACCTATACGCAGAACACGTTGAAGATGGTGCTTCTGATGACAGCCGTACTTGGGTACAAGTTGTTCCAGCTAAGTTCCAAGCACTTGGCGTTGAAAAACAAGCTAAAGCGTATGTAGAAGACTACTCAAACGCTACTGCTGGTGTTATGTTGAAACGTCCATACGCCGTTGTGAGATATAGTGGGATTTGAAAATAAAAGAGAGGGGCTTATAGCCTCTTTCTTTTTATTGATGTAATATAGATGGGGGGAAAAATCCGCCCATCTATTTCTATTTAGGAGTTTCAAATGGCAAAAGTTCACGTTTTTTCAACGCTTGCAAATGACCAGCTTTATCAAAATTGGTTGCAAGGCGGTAACGACCTTCCTATTAAGGATAAAGGCGTATTAATTAAAGGTGGTACAGGCGTGGCAAATGACCGTCTTATCACTCCAATTGGCGTTCCAACAGAGATTGAAGAAGCCGATTATGAAGCATTAAAGAAAAATCCAGTATTTTTGAAACATGAAAAAGATGGTTTCATTACTGTTCGTGCTAAAAAAGTAGAAGTAGAAAAAGTAGTTCCTGACATGAATCTGAAAGACAAGTCTGCACCATTGACTGCTTCAGATTTCAAAGAAGATGAAGAACCGAAAGTAAACTAAGATGACTTCTCTAGTCCCTAGCTATAACGATGCAAATTTCAGATTGCAATTTCCTGCGTTTGAAAATACTACTGACTTTCCTGAAGTTCAGTTGGAAAGCTGGTGGACTATGGGAACAGCTTATATTAATGTTTTAAATAACTTTCCTTGGGATTTTAATTCTAAACAATTGCAACTTGCTTTAGATTTAATGTGCGCTCATTTAGCACAATCATTTACAATGATAAATGCTGGCATCCCTACAGTAGTTGTTCAAGGTACTAGCGAAGGCACAGTCAACGTATCAATGACACCACCACCCGTTAAAACAGCTTTTGGCTGGTGGTTGGCAACAACTCCTTATGGCGGTCAATTGCGTGCTTTATTGCGTGCTGTAGCAAACGTAGGGCTATTTGTAGGCGGTAGTAACGAAAATCTAGGCTTTCGTAGAGCTGGTGGGTTTTTCGGATAATGGCTGCGCTTAATCTTGATAAGATTAAAGCGACATTAGAACGTGCGCCTGAGGAATTTAAAAATCTTGTTGCACAAGTAGGGTTTCCTTCAGGTATAAATTATGAAGATGAAACGCCTGTTGCAACTGTAGCAGCATGGAATGAATACGGAACTTCCGTTTCACCTGCTCGCCCTTTCATGCGCCCAACAATAAAAGAACAAAAAGACAAATGGATTGAAACCATTAAAAAAGGTGTTCAAAGAGTTGTTTTAAATAAAGAAACTGCTTTTGATACTTTAGATAGAGTTGGAAGGCAAGCAGCAGCCGATATACAAACAAAAATATCTAGCATTTACAGTCCACCTAATGCTCCATCTACCATTAAACGCAAAGGTTCTGCAAAACCTTTAATTGATACTGGATATATGCTTGCTTCTGTATCAAACGCAGTAAATAAGGCTGGCTCAGAATTTAAAAAGGATTGAAAATGAATTTGCGTGGAATGGTAAATAAATATACTCAGATAACTAATCCAAACATTCAAATCAATTGGATTCAATCTACTGGCTATACAACTAATGCAGCAGGTAAAAGAACACCAACAAGTTTAACACTGACTGTTCAAGCTCAAGTTCAAGCATTAAGTTCTACAGATTTACAACATACTGATGGATTAAACATTACAGGCGTAATGCGTTCAGTTTACCTCTATGGCAATGCTGCTGGCGTTGTAAGAACCGATAATATTGGCGGTGATATATTGGTATTCCCTGAAGTTCCAAATGGCTGTAATCGCAATTGGCTTATTACTCAAGTTGTAGAAACTTGGTCTGATTGGTGTCATGTTATCGTAACTTTACAACAGGAATAAATTATGCAAATCAATGTAAACAATGGAACACCTGGATTAGCTGCCGATGCAGCAGTATCAATTGACCAGTTTGGTAATCCTTTAGTCAATATTCCAACATACCGAGCAGGTGTTTATGATATTACACCAGCTTCACCTGCAACTGATGTATTTACTATTACAGGTTCAGCAACTAAAACAATCAAAATTACAAGATTACAAGTGACTGCGGACAATTCTAGTTCTGCTGGCGTAATTGACTTTTATTGTTTTTTTAGGACTACAGCTAATACAGGTGGCACTTCTACAGTATTAACGGGTGTTCCTTATGACACAACTAATCCAGCACCAACGGCAGTTGTTAGGGCTTATTCAGCCAATCCTGCCACATTAGGAACTGGAACTTTTATGTTTGGTGACCATTATGCTTTGGCTAATGCTTCTAATAGTGGTATTCCTGTATTCCCGTGGATTGAAGATTTTGGAATTAGAAACACACAACCCATTATTTTGCGTGGAGTTAATCAATCATTCTGCTTTAGTTTAAATGGCGATACAGTTCCTAGCGGAACTAATATTTATGTTTCAATAGAGTGGACTGAAGAATGAGTGTAACAATTGACATCATTGACCAAGATGTATTTACGGCTTTGGTGACATTTTTTAATACATTTTTACCTAGCGGTACGCAAGTAGTTCAAGGGCAGGATAACTTAGTTGCCATGCCTAAAGGCGGTTTTGTTGTAATGACTAATGGAGCTATGGATAGATTATCTTTTAACGTAGATGACTATAATCCAGCTTTACAACAAAAAATGATTTTAACGCCAACAAGATATGAAATGCAGCTTGATTTTTATGGCTCTACGTCACAAACGTGGGCTATGCAAACTCAGGCTTTATTTCGTGACCAGTACGCAACTGACATTTTCCCTGCAAATATTCAGCCATTGTACGCAGATGACCCTGTTCAAATTCCTCTGATTGATGGGGAACAACAATATGAACAACGCTGGAAGATAACGGCAAGTTTACAATACAACCCAATATTGACTACATCACAACAATCAATGTTGGAAGCAAATGTAACGCTTGCACCAATCGACCAAACATTTAAACCATAGGAGCTTTTATGAGTACCATTCCTTTTTCACAAGTAGTAAACGTAATTCCATCGGTATTAGCAGCCAATGGCATCGCTGTTGACCTAAATGGTCTGATGCTCACGCAAAATGCTCTAGCACCTGCGGGTACGGTTTTACAATTTGCAACGGCAGCTAACGTTCAAAGTTATTTTGGCGCAGGTTCGACTGAAGCAACATTGGCAAGTATTTATTTTAACGGCACTTCAGATAGCACAACTTTGCCAGGTGCTTTGTTAGTAGCTAATTATCCTGAAGCTGCAACTGCTGGTTGGTTGCGTAGTGGAAACATGGCTTCTATGACTTTAGGTCAATTGCAAGCGTTGGGTTCAGGCACATTAACTCTTACAGTAAATGGCACACCAATTACTTCAGGAACTATCTCATTGGCAGCAGTTTCAAGTTTTAGTGCAGCAGCAGCAGCAATTCAAGCTGCATTTACAACTCCACCATTTACAGTTACTTGGAACTCAACAGTAAGCGCATTTATTTTTACAACTAATACTACAGGCGCAACTGCAACGATTTCTTATGCAACAGGTACTTTATCAACAGGTTTATTGCTAACTCAAGCTACTGGCGCAGTATTGTCACAAGGTCAAGCGGTTGGTGTTCCAGCAACATTTATGAACACTATCATTGCTTCTAATCAAAATTGGGCTACATTCTTTACAACATGGGAATCAACAATTACAGAAAAAGAAGCATTTGCTACTTGGTCTAATTCTGTTGCTCCTCGCTATTTATATGTATGTCAAGATTCTGACATTAACATTTTAACAGCTAATAATACAGTTACTTTTGGCAATTATTTGCAAACAAATCAATTAGTTGGTACTTGTGCAATTTATGGTACAAATTCATTGTCTGCTTTTGTTGCTGGTTATGCTGCATCATTGAATTTCAATGCGTTAAATGGTCGTACTACTTTAGACTTCTGCCAACAATCAGGTTTAACTCCCGCGGTATCTAATGCAACTAATTTGGCTGCTGTAGTTTCTAACGGCTATAACACTTACGCTGCATACGGTTCTAACAATCCTGCAAATAACGCTAACTGGTTTACTCCAGGCTCAGTTTCAGGCAAATGGTTATGGGCTGATACTTATGTAAACCAAATTTGGTTAAACGCAAACTTACAAACAGCTTTGGTTGATTTGTTGTTGTCAGTAAATTCTATTCCTTACAATGCTCAAGGTTATTCATTGATTAACGCTGCTTGTTTAGACCCAATCAACGCTGCAATTAACTTTGGTGCTATTCGTAAAGGTATTCAAGTATCTGCTGCTCAAGCTGCTGAAATCCAATATGCTTTAGGTTTCAATGCTGCACCACAAATCCAATCACAAGGTTATGTGTTGTATATTGCTCCTGCAACGGCTCAAACTCGTGCTGCTCGTCAATCACCACCAATCACTCTATACTATCAAGATGGTGAAAGCGTACAACAAATTACTCTTGCTTCTATCGTAATTCAATAAGGATTAAATCATGGCAACAATAACCTCGGCAAATTCAGTATTAACACTTGCGGTAGCAGGTGTATTTGGTAGCGCAACAAACATTCAAGGCTTTGCTGTTGATGATGCTTTTGAATCAGAAGCTGTGCAACAATCAGAAACTCTTATGGGAGTTGATGGGCATTTATCAGGCGGTAAAGTATGGGTTCCATACAAAATGACAGTTCATCTACAAGCAGATAGTCCAAGTGTTCAAATTTTTGATGCTTGGCGAGCTGCTCAAGATGCGGCAGTTGACGTTTTTACAGCCGATGGTACAATTGTTCTTCAATCCACAGGTGTTACATATACACTAAAAAATGGTTACTTAACAACAGCGACACCTTTTCCTGCTGTTAAGAAAACATTGCAACCAGTAGTATATGAAATCACATGGGAATCAATTGTAGGCACACAAAACGGGTTCTAAATAAATTATGGCTAGAAAAGAAACGACATTTGTAGCAGATACTGGTAGAGATACTGGAAAACAATTTTTAATTACCGAAATGTCGGCTTCTAAAGCTGAAAACTGGGCTTTTCGGGTAATACTCGCTATCGGCAATGCTGGTATCGAGATACCCGAAGGTTTAGCTGCACAAGGTATGTCAGGATTATTAGCGATTGGTTATATGAATTTGCTAAAAATTCCATTTGAAGCAGCAGAGCCTTTATTAAATGAAATGATGGATTGCGTTCAAATTATTCCATCAGTAAATGTAAAACGTAAATTATTTGAAGATGATATTGAAGAAGTAATAACTCGATTACAGTTAAGAAAATCTATATGGGATTTACACATGGATTTTTTTTTAGATTCAACCCAATCGACTTCGGAATTAAATCCGCAAGTCAATCCTCAAGAAAGCTCATTGAGTATCAAGCCACAACGCAAGCGATAGCAACTTGTATATCTTCTAGGCTTGCTACTTTGCATGAATTAGATACAGTTTATTCAATTGAAGATATGTGGATATTGTTAGAAATTAACGCTGTTGATAGGCATAACGCATATATAACAAACAAAAAATAAGGAGTAAATCTTGGCTACAGTTATTGATAGTTTATTAATTGAGCTGGGACTTGACACCTCTAAATTTAATGACGCTCAAAAAAAGGCTGTAGAAAGCCTACGAAAAACTGACGAGCAAGCAAAAAAATCTAATGATGTAATTCAACGTGGAGCTAAGCAAACTGCGGATGAATTTTCAAAAGCTAAAGATTCAATTGTTGCATTAGGAACTGCTTTATTATCTTTTGATGCAGTCAAATCTTTTGTTATGGATATGACTAAATCAAATATGCAATTAGGTATTAGTTCTAGTTTATTAAATGTATCAGCAAGACAATTAAAATCATGGTCTGAAGTGGCTCAAAAAGCTGGAGCTGCGCCTGAAACATTTACAAATGCAATGAAAACAATGCAAGAACAAGCTGCTCTTTTTCACATGGGAAAAGGTGGTCAAGAATTTGCTCAATCGTTTTCTATGTTGGGTCTTGATAAAGATAAAGATATAACAAATATTGGCAAAATATCTGATGCTTTAATTAAATTTAGAGATAAATTCGGAACAAGAGAGGCTCAAAATTTAGCCAAAACTTTAGGATTTGGTGACGATGCTTCATTTAATGCCATGCTTAAAGGTGGCGATGCGCTTAACAGTCTTTATAAAGACATGGATAAGTATAATGATAAAAGCGAACAAGCTACTATTGAAGCAGGTAAACTTAATGACAAAATGGTGGATTTATCTTCTGCTTTTGGAAGATTAAAAGACCAAACATATATTTCTATTGGTCCAGGGCTTGAAGAATTATTAGATTTTGCTAAAGATGCTGTTACATGGTTTACAAAATTAAGTGACATTATTGATAAATTTGAATCAAAACTTGGAATGTCAAGTGTTCAAAAAGTATTATCGAGAGCTATGCCTATTGCTGGCGTTGCAATTGCAGCCTATAACGAAGTAACTGGAAAAGCAGCTAAAGCACAAAAACAATCAGCAACACAAGAAAAAAATAGCAAACAGTTAATGGACTATTTTGTTTCTCAAGGATGGACTAAAGAACAAGCTGCTGGAATTATTGGAAATTTAAGTCAAGAAAGTAAATTAGACCCAAATGCCAAAAATGCAAGTGGCATGAAAGGAATTGCTCAATGGAACAAATCAAGGCAAGCTGATTTTCAAAAATGGGCTGGATTTGCAATTGATGACCCAAAAGCTGATTTAATGAAACAAGCTGCATTTATTCAATATGAATTAACGCAAGGCAGTGAAAAAAATGCTGGAAATAAATTAAAACAACAAAATACTGCAATTGGTGCTTCTGATGTCATTATGGGAAGTTATGAAAGACCAAATGATAATTCTGCAAGCAAAAGAGAACAATATGCTATTCAAGCTGCAAATATGACTGGTGCTGGTATAAACGCACACACAAATAACACATCAACAGCTAACAATACTCAAGTTGCTATTAATGGTGATATTAATGTTCATACTCAAGCGACAGATGCAAATGGAATTGCAAAAGAACTTCCTCAAGCGATTCAAAATCAATCAATGATTAATGCTGGTATGGGAGCAAATAGATAATGTCATTAATTAATTTTCCTGATGTGCCTAATTTGCCAGGAGTTCCTGCAATTCCACGTTCACCAAGTTTTCCTACTTTAGCACCCACTCAAACAACTAGCGTAACAAATCCACTGCCACCATTATTAACACAATGGGGATTTGTATTAGATAGCGGTGAAGTTCCAATTGTACCTGATTCATTTGTTGATTTTGAATATCGTGAAGAACGTAAAATTCCAAATTACCCAGTAGAAGGCGGTAGTTTTGCAAGTTACAATAAAGTCGCATTGCCTTTTGATGTAAAAGTTACAGTTTCATGTAACGGAAAAGGTCAAATGACTAAAGAAGATTTTTTAAATGCAATAGAAAATTTAATTAGTTCTTTGACATTAGTTAATGTTATAACGCCTAATGCAACTTATAATAATTGTAATTTAATTCATTATGATTATCGTAGAGAATCAAAACAAGGCGTTTCTTTATTAATTGTCGCTTTATCATTTCAAGAAGTTAAAATTGCTCAATCTTCAATTCCAACAACTACAGAGCCAAGTGGAGCTTATGTTCAAAATAACGGGCAAACTTCTCCAGTAAATTTAGATGCAACACAGGAAGCTCAAATTGTTAGTCCACAAGATTTTCTATCTTCTGTAACTGATAATTTACCTAGTATAACGGGATTGAATAGTTCTTTATCAAATGTTCAAAGCACATTAACTTCTACAACATCACCATTAACTTCGGTATTATCAGGACAATTAAATCCTTTAAGCAATTTATCTACACAAGCAACACAACTATCATCACAACTTTCTTCTGAGATAAGTTCAATTAGTCCTAATATTGGTGGATTATTAAATGGAGTTCCTTTAAATATAAATGCTAATATTAATGCTATAGGTTGTATAACTAGAGATATTAATAAAATTACAAATGGTATGGCTATTTTAGAAAATTACAATAATGTGCCTTTATTAAATTCTGTTAAAGCAATTCAATCAACAACAAATGGTATTGGTAATTTAATTTCATTAAGCGAAAGAGTTATACAATGAACCAATCTATTGCTCTTTCACAAGTTCCATCTCAAACATTAACTATTCAGCTTGGCACTCAACAATGCACAATTAATGTTTATCAAAAAAGCACGGGATTATATTTAGATTTGAACGTGGCTGGAACTCAAATTTTAAATACAATGCTATGTTTAGATAGAGTTGCTTTAATAAGAGAATCTTATTTAGGATTTATTGGTCAATTGTTTTTTGTAGATACTCAAGGCACAGATGACCCTTATTACACAGGATTTGGTACTAGATTTATTTTGGTATATTCATCATGACATTTGCTGTTAGACAAATTGATTTACAATTTAGTGGAGTTAATTCACAAGTTGTGAATTTAAAAGGGTTGAGATGTTCTGCAACTATTGTTAATCCAGGCGGTTCAATGGCATTTGGTCAATTGCAGTTAAAAGTTTACGGCATGACATTGGCTCAAATGAATGAATATTCAAGTATTGGCACTAATCAAGTTGCTGTTCAACAACAATCAATTACAGTAAGTGCTGGGAATCAAGGTGATATTGCATTGTCGCAAGTTTTTCAAGGCAATTTAATGTCTAGTTATATTGATTTAAGCAATATGCCAAACATATCTTTTAATTGTGCTGCAGTTGCTGGATATTTGCAAAAAGGAACTCCTGTAGCTTCAAATACTTATCAAGGTGCAAAAAGTGCAGAAGTTATTATTGCAAATTTAGCAAAATCATGTGGGTTAAATTTTCAAAATAATGGCGCACACGCAATTTTACAAAATCAATATGTATATGGCTCTGCTGTTGACCAAATGCGTCAAGTTGCTTTAGCAGCAAGCATACCAATTGTTATTGAAAATAATACAATAATTATATTTCCAAATAACGGATTTAGAGATGATATGATTATTGATATGAGTCCGCAAACAGGAATGGTTGGTTATCCATCTTATTGGGAATCAGGATTTGTAATAAAATCTGAATTTAATCCACAAATTCTTAATGGAAGGCAAATGAAAATAACAACTTCACTTCCTAAAGCGAACGGAACATTTGCAATACAAAGCGTTGCTCATGAAATTAGCACATTAACGCCCGATGGTCCATGGTTCACAACAACTACATTAGCTCCACCACCTTATGTCGCAAACAACTAATTATCAAACCAATTACGTTTCAGCAGATAATGCTTCTGAAATTGGTCGATTACAATTAATTATCAAGACAGCATTGTCAGGAGTTAGAACGTCAATGCCTGTTCAAGTAATTTCTGTGACTAACGCAGGTGGAGTTTCACCTATTGGAACTGTAGATGTTCAACCAATGGTTAGCTCAGTAGATGGCTCAGGTCAGATTTGGGCGCATGGAATTATTCATAACGTACCTTATATGAGAATACAAGGCGGAGCTAACGGAATTATTTTAGACCCTGTTGTTGGTGATATTGGAATAGCTTCTGTTTGTGACCGAGATATATCAACAGTTCAAAACTCAAGCAAAGTATCAGCCCCTGGTTCAAATCGTAAACATGATATGTCCGACATGGTTTATTTGATGACTATTATTGGTGCAGCACCTACGCAATATGTTCAATTTAATAGTTCAGGAATAACAATTACTTCGCCAACAAACGTAACGATAAATGCGCCAACGGCAATCGTAAATTCGTCAACTAATGTTACAATGAACACTCCTCTTTTAAAGGTAAGTGGCGATATTATAGACAATTCTGCGACCAATACTCACACAATGGCTCAAATGCGTAGTCTATACAATAGCCATACTCATTCTGACCCACAAGGTGGAAATACTGGAACTCCAAGCAATTCAATGTAAGGTGATATATGACAATAATTCAAAATACTCTATTACTTGACCAATCAATAATTAATTCTTTATTTGATTATAATGAAGGCAAGCTATTTTGGAAAAAAACTGTTAATTCAAGAGCGCAAAAAGGACAACAGGCTGGTTCTGATAATGGCAATGGATATTGCAGAATAAGAATAAACAAAAAAATGCACTACGCTCACCGATTAATTTTTATATTGCATTATGGATATTGTCCTAAATGTATTGACCATGTAAATGGCGATACAACAGATAATAGAATTGAAAATTTGAGAGAAGCTACTCAAACAGAAAATAATTACAATATGAAAAAGCCAAAACATAATACAACGGGCGCAAAATGTGTTTATTGGTTTAAACCAAAAAATAAATGGAAAGTTCAAATTGGAATTAATAAAAAAAGTAAACATATAGGATATTTTGATGATTTTGAATTGGCTGAATTAGTAGCAAATGAAGTTAGAGAAAAATATCATGGTGAATTTGCAAGGGCTGCATAATGAGTATTATTCAAAATACATTATTGCTTGACCAGTCACAATGGGATATTGTGCTTGATGTAAACGGAAATATTGCTCTTGCTAATGCGCCTTATTCTATTGCTCAAGATGTTGCTTCTGCCGTTAGAACGTTTGTCGGTGAGTGTTGGTATGATAATTCTTTAGGGCTTCCATATTGGCAAAATATTTTAGGTAAATTTCCACCTTTACAATTTTTTGACCAAAAAATTACTGAAGCTGCATTTACTATTCCTAATGTTTCAAAAACTAAAGTAACATTTACATCTTTTACTAATCGTGTTTTGTCAGGTGAAATACAAATTATTGACACAGATGGTGTAATTAACAACGTAGCCTTTGGATAAACTATATGACAACTAATGTCCCACAAATAACTTGGGTAAATGGCAGTCCAGTATTACCTGCTGAAACAGATATTTTAGCAGGAGTTCAAGCCGATATTAATGCTGCTTTTGGTGGTGGCGTAAATCCATCACTACAAACTCCTCAAGGTCAAATTGCACAATCTGAAACGGCTATTATTGGTGAGAAAAATAATGAAATTGCTTATATTGCAAATCAAGTTAATCCATCAATGGCTTCAGGAATATGGCAAGATGCTATCGGTGAAATTTATTTTATTACTAGAATCCCCGGAGCTGGTACAGTGGTATCTTGTAATTGCACAGGTGCTGTTGGTACTATTATTCCTGCTGGTTCTGTAGCGCAAGATACTAGCGGTTATTTATATTCATCTACAGCTACGGCAACTATACCATCTACGGGTACAGTCACTATTCAATTTCAAAATCAAACTCAAGGCGCAATTGCTTGTGCTGCTGGCGCATTAAATACAATTTATACTGCAATTGCAGGATGGAATACAATTACTAATCCTACTGCTGGAACACTTGGTAATCTTGTAGAATCAAGAGCTGCATTTGAAGCTCGTAGGTCTGCTTCTGTAGCTGGTAATTCAGTAAATTCTCTTAGCTCTATTTATGCTGCTGTAACTCAAGTTCCTAATGTTATTGGGTGTTTGGTAGTAGATAATCCTACAGGAAGCACAATTACTTATGGCAGCACCAATTATTCAATGGCTGCTCATTCTATTACGGTATCCGTAGCTGGTGGTTCTGCTTCAGCAATTGCTCAAGCAATTTGGAGTAAAAAACCTCCTGGAACAAGTTATAACGGAAATACATCATACACAGTTTATGATACAACTTATTCAACTCCACCAGCTTATACAGTAACTTGGCTTACTCCAACTTCTACTCCTATTTATTTTGCTGTGCAAATTAAAAATAGTGCTTTGCTGCCATCTAATATTATTCAATTGGTTCAAGCTGCTGTTATTCAGTCCTTTAATGGGCAAGATGGCGGAACTGCTGTAACAATTGGTTCTACTTCTTATTCAGGTCGTTATTACGCTAATATCAATGCTATTAATCCTAATGTAAACGTAATTGAAGTTTATTTAGGAGCAAGTGCTAGTCCTAGCACATTGTCAGTATCACTTGGCATTGACCAAGTTCCAACATTAACAGCATCTAATATAGCAGTGACATTAGCATGATAAATTGGAACGAAACCTTATTAAGTCAATATGTTGATTCGCCAACATTGGTTGGTATATTACAATCATTTAATGATGCAATAGACCCTTCAGTTGATATTGCAAATTTTTATACTCAAATTTGGAACGTTGCAACTGCGGTAGGAAACGGGTTAGATATTTGGGGACAAATTGTAGGTGTATCACGCTATTTACAAATTAATGCGTCAAATTATTTTGGTTTTGATGAATCAGTTACTACACCTACTTTATCGACAGGCGCACAGCCTTTTAATCAAGCTCCATTTTATTTGGGAGCTACATCAACAACAACTTATGCTTTGTCTGATGCTCAATATCGTAGATTGATTTTAGTTAAAGCTGCTGCAAATATTTCTAATTTATCTATTCCTTCTATCAATGCTTTATTGCAAGCTGAATTTGGAACAAGTGATGGCGTAAATCCTTACGGTGCAGCTTATGTAATTGATTCAGGTGGTATGGCATTTCAATATCATTTAACATTTGTACCAAGTGCCGTTCAAATCGCCATTATTAATAATTCGGGCGTATTTCCTAGACCTGCTGGCGTTAGCGTATCATTAACATATTAATAGGATAAAAAATGCAAAGTACCAATATACCTTCAAAGATTCCATTACCTTTTGCTAACTCAGCAAGTTCAACATATAAATATAGTATTCCCACTTCGTCACAAATTGGTATTACTAACGGCAAAGCATCATTAACTGATGGATTTCCTCCATTAACATTTACGCCTATTGGTTCAGGCGGTGTTCCGCCTTTTGGTGGTGATATGAATGGCATTTTATATGAGATTACTGCTATTCAACAATGGCAAGAAGCAGGTGGGTTTTTTCCTTATGATTCTACATTTTCTACGGCTATTGGCGGTTATCCTAAAGGTGCTGTGCTACAAAGTAGCTCATTTAATGGATTGTGGGTAAGTTCGGCAGAAAATAATACTACCAATCCTGATACTGGCGGTGCTGGATGGGTTTCTCTTGCATTTGAAGGGTTGCAGTCTGTTGCTGTAGTAAGTAATACAGCCACTCTAACTCAACTTCAATCTGCATATCCTATTATTACACTTACTGGAACATTGACAGCTAATGCTACAGTTAATATCCCTGCACAAGTTGGCCAATGGATTTTTTCTAATCAGACTACAGGTGCTTTTACTTTAACAGTTAAAACACCTTCAGGTACTGGCGTAACAATTGCTCAAGGTTCATCACAATATTGTTGGGGTGATGGTACTAATATTTATTATGCCAATGCTTCTTCAGTAACAAGTTTTAACACTCGTACAGGGGCAATTACACTTAATTCGACTGATGTAACTTCAGCTCTTGGATTTACTCCATACAACGCAACTAATCCTTCAAATTATACAAGTAATAATTTAGGACTTTCAGCACAAACTTGGACTAATGTAACTTCAAGTAGAGTAGCTGGAACTGTATATACAAATTCAACTGGAAATCCAATATTTGTATATATATCAATTCATCTTGGCGGTCAAAATGGAGCAAGTCAAGCAAATGTATTTATAAATGGTACTCAAGTTGCTGATATGTATCATTTTGAATCAAATTCAGCTTTTTCAACTTCTTTTACAACAAGTTTTATAGTTCCAAATGGTTCTACTTATGAAATAACATTACAAAATCTTAATACTTATAGTAGTTCAAGTATTGATTATTGGTGGGAATTAAGATAAGGAAAAAAAATGGTATATTATCAAGCTCCAAATGAATCGGTTTATGCTTACGACCCTGAAACACAACAAGAATTAATTAATGAAGCTATTGCTGCTGGATGGGTGAATGTAACAAATTCTTATCCTTTTCCGCCAGTTCCTTACATTCCTACTGCGAATGATAATAAAGTAACAGCATCGGCATTATTAAGTGCTACTGATTGGACTACAATTGCAGATGTAACAGACCCTACAAAATCAAATCCATATTTATCTAATGGAGCTGATTTTACTGCTTATCGTAATGCAGTAAGACAATATGCAGTTTATCCTGTAGCTGGTAATATTACATTTCCAACGCTACCAACAGAAGTTTGGACTAAAGTTTAAAGGGCTATGACATGACAATTTTATTTTCACCATCATTAAATACTGAATTTGATACTAATGTAACGCCTTTAGACCAAATTCCTACTGATGCTTTTACTCCTCAAGTTGATATTAAAATAGAAGAAATCCAAGCTGAAATTCAAGCATTGGAAACTCAAGAGGCTGTAGAAGTTCAAGCCGATATCCTGACAAAATCTAAGAAAGGTTAGTCATGGTACAGCACGATGATTTTACAGATAAAGCTGCTCAAGCTGGTAATGCCATTCAATATTCAGGTGCAACGGGTAGCATAATTTGCGGTCTTGCACTTAATGAAATCGGTGTAATTATCGGCATAATTGTTGCTGTATTTGGTTTCTTTATCAATTGGTATTACAAACATAAAAGTTATATGCTTTTAGTAAAACGTACTGATGCAGAAACAGATGCTTTAAAAACTGGAAAAATTAGCGTGTTAGAAGAACCTGATATAGACCAAGATAATGGATAAATGGCAAGCAGCTCTTTTATCATTATCTGCAAGTGGGCTTATTTTTCTAGCAGCTCAGGAAAGTTATAGTCCAGTTCCATACAAAGATACAAAAGGCGTTATTACAAACGGATTTGGTAACGCCTCAATCACTCCCAATCAAAATGTCACAGTAACTAAAGCCTTAGAAGATTTAAAACAAAACACTTCTGAATCTGGTAAAGCTGTTTCATCATGTGTAACGTCACGCATTACACAAAATCAATATGATGCTTTTGTAAGCCTTGCATACAATGTAGGCTCTTATTCATTTTGTAATTCCACTATTGTTAAAAAAGCAAATGAAGGCGATTTAATTGGGGCGTGTAATGAATTTAAACGCTGGACTTTTGTAGGCGGAAAAGATTGTAAGATTAAATCTAATAAATGTTATGGTATTTATAAAAGACGAGAATCAGAACGTCAACTTTGTTTAAAGGATAATTAATATGTGGCAAAAGATTAAACCTTATTTGTATATCGCAACTGTAAAATTAGAAGCTATTTATCTTATTATTAAAAGTAAATTGTCAAATATATTTGACATTATTAAATCAACATTAATTTCTGTAGTTACAAAAATTAATATGGATATAATTAAATTATTGGCTGAAATTTTAGTTATTTTTATTTTATCATTCGTTGTAATTCATGAATTTGATAAATGGTTGCATAAACATACACCAAAAGTGGCTGAAACGAACGCTGTAGTGGCTGAAACCGCACCAATTGTTAAAGATGAACCTTTGGTTCAAGTAGAAGTTAAAAAGCCCGTAAAGGTGTATAAAAACAGTCAAAAAATTAAAGCAAAAGAAAAGCTACCTAAAGTTGTTGTAAATGATAATAACGCACAAGTTATTTCAGCTATTTCTATTCCAAAAGAAGATAAAGCACCAAAAACTGTAACCACAATATTAAATACTGATACAGGAATTACTACATCTTATATAAAAGATGAACCATTGCCTTGGTTGTCATTAAATCGTCATGGTGATGTTGGATTATATACTGGCATAAAAGACGGCACAGGAGCTATACGTTTACAAGCAAATCAAGGGATTGTCGATATTAAAGACATTCATATTAAAGCAACTGGTTCAATAGACCAGCTAATCAATGGTAAAACTGATTATTTTGTTGGAGTAGGTGCAGCATATAATTGGTAGGAAGGTTTTATGCAAAAACCGATAACACATTTAGTTATCCCTGATGTTCAAGCTAAAGAAGGAAATGATTTTACATACCTTCGATGTTTGGGAAATTTTATAGTTCAAAAGAAAGTCGATACTATAATTTGCATAGGCGATTTTGCAGATATGGAATCGTTAAGCACTTATGACAGAGGGTTAAAATCTTTTGAAGGGCGTAGTTATCAAAAAGATATTTGGGCTGTTCGTGAAGCGATGGATGCGCTTTTAACTCCATTGTTTGAATTTAATGCTAAAGCCAAAAAGAATAAAGAAAAACAATACAAGCCTCGCATGGTTTTGACATTGGGAAATCATGAAAACAGAATTAACAGAGCCATTAACGAAGATAGAAAACTTGACGGGCTTATTTCTACCGATGACCTTCCATATCAAGATTGGCAAGTCATTCCATTTTTAGAAGTTATTACCATTGATGGAATAGCTTATTCTCATTATTTTACTTCGGGCGTGATGGGCAGACCAATAACAACTGCCAATGCTTTGTTGACTAAAAAACACATGAGTTGTTTTGCAGGACATCAACAAGGCAGACAGATTGCGTATGGTCGTAGAGCTGATGGGAAAGAAATGACTGCTATCATTGCGGGTAGTTTTTATGAACACGAAGAAAATTACTTGGGCGCACAAGGAAACCAACATTGGCGTGGATTTTATGTATTACATGACGTTCATGATGGTGCTTATGATGAAATGGCAGTATCTATTAAATTTCTTAAAGAACGTTATAACTATTAGGACAAAACATGACCGACCCTAATCAATCCCTATGTGAGAAGATTCTAGGCAACGTAATTGAAACGGTTGCGGTTGATTATGACAATCAAACTATTACGTTTTACACAGACCAGGGATTGATTGAGTTTAGTGGTGATGATTTACGGATGTATGTTGAAATTGAAAAATTAAATTAATGTAAAATATATTCAACACTAAATAATTTGTCTGTAATAAATAGTTTAAAATTACACGCAAAACTAAACTCATAGTATAGATTCAACACAAAATATAAACTATGGTTTACATATTTTAATGTGTATTTTAATGTGTTTAGTTATTGCTTGAAATTTCGCATTTTAAGTTTAAGATAGATGCGATTTGCGCCAGTCAGAAGAAAATGCAACACGCTATAGGGTTTATTCTGACCAGCGTTCCAAGCCTTTCCCAAAGTAACTATCTTTGTAGCGTTTTACAAGAGCCACTTGCCACTATGGTAGTGGTGGAGTCTATCCCCTATTATTGGGGATTGTATCGCTTCCATTCTTGTAATGCCATTAAAACTGCAAGTAATATTTTTTTAGGTTTCATACGTCATACTCACTTAATAATTGTTTAATTGCTTTGATATTTTCTTTTGTTATTTTTATATCTTCTTTTGAACTCCATTCATAAATCATACCTTTTTGATTTTTTAATTCACGCTTAAGCATAGCTACAAAAAAATCATCTAATATTTCAAATACAGCAGATTCATCATCAAAATTAAATTGAATGTTCATTATCTATCCTTTTTATTGTCAGGGTATTCATCAAGTTGATTTTCAGGAAATACAGGATTTTTAACCAAGCCTTCTTCCATTGCTTTACGTTCATAAGCAGAGTCTAAACATGAAGACGGTTCATTAAAATTTATATCTTGTGCATCATTCAAATTTTTAATATTATTATATTCTTGTAACGCTTCTTCATATACGCCCCAAAGCCGTTCAACTCTCATCTCATAAACAGATGCAATACTTAATAACCTATCCATAAAAATAGGGTCAATTGCAGTCCAATCGGCACTATCAGCAAGAGTTTTAATATCTTTATCTATTTCCCAAATATTTAATATTTGCTGCTCTAATTCTTGATGCTTATTCATCATTTTTCCTTTCTATTTTGACGTTCTCTAGCATCTCGCCAACATTCATATTCTTTGGCTGATTTTTTATCTAATTTAATTTTTTCCCAAATCATAGCCATAATTAAAATCCAAACAGGTACAAACGCTAACATGAATTTTTCTCCTTTAATGTTTGTTCAATAGCACGAGCAAAATCAATCCGACCCCATCCTTCATAACCCATAAGTATTTCTTCTATCTCATCATCCGTTAATCCTTGCCATTTAGTTTCAAGGCATAACCAATCACCAACTTTTACTTCTGTATCATGTGGTGTCCATGTTGCTATTAATTCGGTTTCATTTACTTCTTTAACAATTGCTACTGTTTTCATTTTAATCTCCAAATAAGGTGGGGATGCTTTAACCTCAGATTTTAAAGGCGCAGTCGTTACCGATTATGCCATCCCCATAAACTGTTAAGTGTTTTTCTCACGCAATGATTGTTCAATAGCACGGGCAAATTTAATATCGTAATGCGTTAATTCTTGTATCTCATCATCCGTTAATCCTTGCCATTGATGAGGGTGGGTGTAGAGTGGGATTACAGGTGTAATGCTTAAATTTATAGCATAATTTTCACTAGTTGTTGCTTCTACTGAATCTTCTGTATATCCATAATCACCTTTTTTTGTATACATCCAAGCCACAGGTTCTTGCGCTGGTTGTTCTAGTGCTTCAACACGCTTTTGGTAATACTCAATATCATTTAGCATTTGTCTAATTTCAGCTTCGCCAATCTCTTGTTGTTCTAGTGCTTCTTCACAGGCATTGATTGCACCTTTTACCCATGCAGTTTCATATACTCTGTCGTTGTTTAAACAATTCAAAACTTTTAATGCTTTGTGTATTGCTTCAGTTTGTTTGTTCATTATCAATTCCTTTTCTTTTAGCCCATGCTCTTTTTGCTGATTCAGACATTTTAAACTCCTAAATTGGTGGGCGAAATACGCACGTTAATATAAAGTGAGCGCAATATATTGTGGTCTGACCTGTCAGACTAAATGCGCTTTCGCCCATAAAACTAAAACGGAATCGAATCCTCGAAATCCATTGGGTCATCATGTTGTGGTTGATAACCATTAGATTTAGATTGCTCTTTAACAACTGTAGTTGGTTCACCTTTTTTATCTAATAAGCGCAATTCGTTAATTACAATTTGCGTACTGTCTTTTTCAATTCCTTCTTTATTGGTAAATTTGCTATATTCAATTTTACCTTCGCAATAAACGCTAGAGCCTTTGCGTACATACGCTTCTACAATCTCAGCCAGTTTGCGATAACAAACCATGCGATGCCATTGTGTTTTTTCTTGCTTTTGTCCTTGTTTATCTTTCCAATTTTCGCTGGTAGCAACACTAAAATTTGCTACCATATCGCCATTTGGCAAAGTGTTTGTTGTAGGGTCATTTCCTACATTGCCAATAATAATACTAAGATTTACTGAAGCCATTATTCATTTTCCTTTTCTTTGAATTGGATTTGCTAAAACATATCTATTGCCAAGATAATCTATGGCAGCTTGTAATTTTTTTTGATGCTCTTTTGATGGTTTTGGATTTGCCATGCCATAAAGTGATTTGATTATTAAGTTTGATTCCATTATTTCATTCCTTAATGTTGTTCACGAGTTCTGAAGAAATCTTTAAATTCAGAAGTTGCATTTAGCAACCTTGCATAAAAAGCACGATGATTATTATTAATTTTAAATTTATCACCTACTGTATTGATTGCTACTTCCCATCGAACACGCTCAGTAATTGAAGCAATCCCAAAATGTTTATATCCTTTGCTTTTAGCTTCTCTAGCAAATCGTATATACAATGTATATACCATTGGGTTTTCTTCGTGAAATTTATTAAATGCTGTTTCTAGTTTTGAACTCATTTTATTTGCTCCAATTTAGTTACTGTTTCAGAAACTTCATCAAGAAATGCAATTACTTCTTTTTCTGCATTAGCAATATATTCATCATCACGTTCAACACGCTTAACAAATAATTGTAAATGGTCAGGCAACTCAACATTAAAACTAACAAAATCACACCATTTTCTACCCGTACAAGCCATTTGCCATTGCATTTGAGCAATATATTTACTAGGTGCAGCATTTGATGTTAGCGTTTCAATATGATTGGCAACTGTTGGGCATTTAATTTCAATCAAACCATCTTCACTAACTAGTCCATCAGGACTGCATCCAGCCATTTCAATTGTTGGATGTTCTACGAAAGCAATTTCCTTAACAAACAATCCGCTATCCATCTCGTATAACGAACGTGCAATAGGCTCTAACTCAATTCCACGCTCCATGTGAGCATTGGTAAAGGTTTCTTCTTTTTTCCCCGTTAAACGCTCGCAAACCAATTGCATACGATAATTTCTACGACTGGCTGATTCACCACTTTTAATTGTAGCTAATACATCCGCTACACGACTAGCTGTTACTTTGCCTAGCCTAGAATTAAACCATTCAGGAGTTCCTTGTTCCATTTTATTTTTCCTTTGTTTGTACTTCGTTATAACCATCAATAAAATCTTTATTGGTTTCAAACAAATGTTTCATTTGGTCTTTTGCAATAGTGATTGCTAAAAGTGCTTGTTTATCCATTTTGCAAACGATATAAGCAGTTTTGTAAGCGTTTTGTAATTCTTCTAAGGTTTTGGTATCGGTAATAGATTTAACGTAAGCTGTAGCGTCTAATGGTTCAGGTTCAGCTTCTTTTTCGACT
>Ga0214187_1000033_pt1 | contig 41141 bp, 41 predicted proteins | sample TroBogEpilimnion_4_FD_153025 | JGI IMG/M metagenome (GOLD analysis project Ga0214187, IMG submission 153025) | Freshwater microbial communities from Trout Bog Lake, WI - 24JUN2008 epilimnion | ecosystem: Environmental > Aquatic > Freshwater > Lake > Epilimnion/Euphotic zone | place: Trout Bog...
AAGTTCAGTTTGAGCTGTTGACAGTTGGTTTTGTATGCTTGACAAAGACGATGTCAGATTCTGGATGGCTCGGTTCTTGTTTTGGATGGTTCGGTTCTTGTTTTGTACGGCACGGCTGTGTTCATTCACCAGAGCACTGAGACTTTCCTGGAGCTGTCCAAACTCGGCATTTTTGGCATTGAGTTGTCTTTGAATCGTCGATACCGAAGTCGACCCATTTTGCAGGGCACGCTGCAGACGCACTTGCAACTCTGTGATTTCTGTTGTCTTTTGACCTATGTCATTTTCGAGAATGTGTACGCGTCCTCTCATTTCGTCGGCTTCGGTTTGCAGCGCTTGCAGTTGGTCTCTGCACCTTTGCAATTCGTCCATCTTCTCTCTGAGTTGTTGTGACGTTATGTTGTGAGCGGTCTTGTTTTCTTTGGCTTTATCTACTTGTTTTTGGAGATCCTGAATTTCTTGTCTGAGTCGTTCCACGCGTTTCTTGGATCGCGTGTGCTTCGCTCGAACCTCTTTCAGTTGTCTCTTGGCTTGCCTCAGGAGAGAATTGGTGTGAGTTGTATTCCCAGCGGCATTCGTTCCCGAGTTGCCACCCGAGTTCCCGGCAGAGTTGCCACCCGAGTTCCGGGCAGAGTTGCCACCCGAGGAGCTGCTGTTATTATTTGTGTTCTTCGTGTTCTTCGTGTTCTTTAACAGAATCCTTTTAAAGTTCTCTTCTGCGGTGTCCAATGGAATGAGTGTGATCTTGTTCAGCGAATCTGGAGGAACGAGCGCATCGAAATGATACCCTGTTTTTGTTTGCTTTCGTAATCTGAAGACAAATTCACGACCATTTCCAATCTGAATTTGTTCTCCGTTTACAGTATCTTGGCGAAAGTTGTACACCTTCCCATTTGTGAGGCCATCATGAGGTAATGATGCAGGGTCATTGTACATAATCACAGTGGCGTTGAAGATGTGTGCGATAGCAAGGAGTTCGAGGTCGGTGCCCCAATCACCATTTTCACTCATTTCTTCGAGTCTTTTGAGTTCTTTGTTGCGATTCGTAGGTGTAAGTCTGAGTCTGCTGAGATTCGCGCGTTGATACTGTACCGCTGCTGTTCGCAACAATCTTGCCAACTCTTGGATATTTTGGGGCCCAGGTACCTGCCCGGTCTTTATGTAAAACCAGCACACCACGCACGCGTTGAACAAACAATTTCCATCACCTTTCACTCGAATAAACTTCAATCGATCCACGAGGACAGGTCTTTGATTCCCGCCAGTGGTGGTATTATTGCCAGTGGTTCGATTGGTGGTGCGATTTGGATTTCTGAGAGGAGTGCGATTGGCGCCAGTGGTTCGATTGGTGGTGCGATTTGGATTTCTAGTGGGTTGAGAGACATTTGGTGTGCGTGGTCTGTGTGGAAATTGGTTCCAATATTCCAAATACGTTCGTGTGTCACTGGCATTTTTTGGGATATCTCCGTGCAAATACGAGCGGAACAACGGGGCATCAATCGCTGTTTGTTTGACCAACGTCTCGAAATCAATCAGTTTTTTCACATTCGCCGAGTTCTTGGAGATCGCGCGTACCCTGACGTTGCCGCCCAGGTTTGTCCAATTTCCGGTTTTTGCATTTCTCTGTGCCGATTCCCACTTTCGGGTCCACGTACGTAATGTGATAGGTGTTATCGTGGGAAACATGGCTTTGACCATTTCAGGACTCAAATAACGATGTGGGACTGCAGTATACTGATAAATGGTGACGACGCGGTCCGTTTTGCTCGTAATGCGTTTGTGACTGCACACGCGAGCTCCACGTCCAATCGCTTGTTTCAGGGCCAATTCATTCGGCATGGGTTCGAGGAGGTGCACGTCCATGACTTCGATGAGGTCCAGCCCTTCGTAATGCATGTTGGACGCCAACACGATGGGAATGAAGCGACCTCTTTCATTGCGTGGATCATTGAACAATTCGATGCCAAATCGGATCCAACCAGGGACCACATTGGCATCGTATACCAACACGAACTTTTCAGACTTTTCAGATGATGTGTTTGTATATTTTGCGAAGAATCCATTGGCTTTCTGGTCTCTATCTTTTCCATATTGGGTGATGAGTTCTTGTGTGAGAACTTTGAGACCCTTGTTCTTCAACAATGCCACCATGTCTGCCACAGCACAACAGGTGTACACGTACTGCTTGCCGCGCTCATTCATGCGTTTAAAAATTTTCTCGGCTGCGTGCACGACTTTTTGGGATATCAGGTGCTTTTCCCATGTGTTTTTGATTGGCACATTCGTGTAGGTCGTCTTGGTGCGGGTGCGGGTCGTCTTTTGCATCCACATGGGAACCTGTTGTGGCGTCAAGTAATCTCCGATTTGACGCAAGAGATCTGGCTTGGCTTGCTGGAATGCGACACTGTACATTTTGTCCACATACGCAATTGAGTACCTCTTGTCCAACTCCACGATGTAATTGATGTGCTTGACGTCCGCGACTTTGGATGGATCCCGTGACAAGTCAACATACGACACCAGGCCTCGGATAGAGTTTTGGAAGGTTCGCGGATTGTTCACATCGTATTCGATTTGTTTTGCCCCGCATGGTCTCACGATGTTCAAAATGTCAATCCAATCCTTGATGTTGCGTCCCGGCGTCGCACTCAGCACAAACGCGATCGACCCGGGCGTATTTGCGAGGTCACGTGTCAGCCAGTTGTACAATTCCCTCAAGGGTTCCCTGTCTTTTCCCGGTTTTTGCAACTGCAACATCGATGCCAGATTTTGCACTTCGTCGATAATGAAGACCACACCACGATGTAACAACTCATCGGGCCCATGTTCTCTTTCGCTCGATGCGTATTTAGTGCGAGCGAACAATTGATTGGCCAACATCTCGAAGCTCATGCGTTTGACCACCGATCCTGCTTGAGACTCTTTGGCATGTGAGATCCCAACAGAACCGCCAGAACCGCCACCCATCTTGGTCACAAGCCAGTCTTTCAGATTTTGTTTGGAATTCTCTTTGTTGTACATAGCACGCACTTGGGCGTTGTAATAGAGCATCAGGTCATCGGCGTACCTCTGTGCCGTTTGGTTCCCCATATTCGCGACTGTCGAGACCAAGTAAATGTGCGGAAAACCAGCCTTGCTCTGGTCATTTTTGACAAGTTCACTTTTCCTTTTCAGCCACTCCTTATTCTGCCAGAACGCCATGATGATGCCGGCGGCGGTGACGGTTTTTCCAGTCCCTGTGCCGTGATACACCACCAAGCCACGGTGATCATTCTTATTGTGTGGCATGAAGTTTTGTGCATACGTTTCGGCCACGCGGTATACCACCAACTGATGCGCTTGGATGTCACGGCTATCGCAATCCAACTCGCCGCTTCGGACCTTGGCTTGGCCGCGCTGGAATTTTTCAAGGACCTCGGGGCCCACTTTTTTGAGGAGTGCATCACCGTTCAACAAGCTGTCGGCCATGGCGGATGTACAGAATTTTTATTTGAACGCGCTGGGCCCGCGCAAGATTCTCGACAAAATACTGGGTTGGTACATGACACATGGCGCAGTACTACACGTCAGTGGACCTGTCTTCGGCCCTGTGCGTCGGACCCGCGATCAAAGACAACAAGGTGTACATCGCGCCTCTCGAGACCCCGCTCACGATCCAGACGCCTCCGTTGACCCTGGTCGGCGACGTGACGCACGAGTCCACATTCGCTCACCTCGGCGTGCCCACCCAATTCCGTGCGTTCTTACGCAGCGTGGAGACGGCGCTCCTGGACGCGGTGCTCGACAACAAAGATCGGGTCCTCGGAGGCCGGACGGTCAGCGACGAGACCCTGCGTGCCAACCTCAAGAGCTTTGTGACGTGCGAGACCGATGAGACTGGCGAGACTGGCACTGATACGTCTGACCTGAAGGTGCGTGTCTCCGACTCATTGGACATCTTCGACTCGTCCAAGCAGGCCGTGGGCATCGAAGACGCTCGTGACGGGTGCAGGGTTCGATGCGTCTTGGAGCTGAGTCGCGTGTGTTTCGGGCGCGCGGAGTGGGGAGGCATGTGGCGTCTGGTGCAAATCCAGGTGTGCAACCAGGCGTGCCTCATTGACCACGAAGACCCCGAAGACGCTGAAGACGCCGAAGACGCCGAAGATTCTGAAGACTTGGCCGATGTGGTCGAGGAGTACATGTAATTATTTTCTATGGACCCTTCATCTTGCCGATGAAGCCCGCCGTCAAAGTGCTGCTCGTTGTCGTCATCGTGTTGGCCGCTCTGTACCTGCTCAAGAAACTCGGCGGTCGTTCAGGTTTCCTACCTTCCGGCCAAGACTATGACATGGTGCCATCTTCACAGCCGTTTGTGGTGAGCAACGTCCCCCTGATCGTGTCGGCGCCCAAGGTCATCTCTGCCACGCCCCAGCAGATGCAATGGAATTCCATGTCTGTCGCGCCCATGGATGACACCCAGTATGACGACGAAGGCAGCTATCCCTGAAACCCCAGAACACGTCTGACGCCCGATTTTTTTTGTTTTGCTGATACCACGACTCATGGACTCTCAGCAACTCCTGAAACTTGTCTTGGCGGTGGTGGTGGTCTTTGTCTTGTACAAGCTTGCCAGGCGATGGGCACGCAAGAAGGGTATGGCGTCGGGTATGGCGTCGGGCATGGCGTCGGGTACCCCCCGTGTGTCCAACTATGTTCCCCTGAACGATTCCAGTTTTGATACCGTGCCGCCCGCCGGAGCACCCCCGGCCACCCCCACGTCCGCACAGGGGTCCAGCCAGATGCCAGCGATCAATGTGGCCACGGATCTGTTGCCCAAACCGTCGTCCCCACAAGTCATGGATTTCGGCGAGTTTGCTCCGACTGCACTGCAAGGTCAGAACTTCCTGGATGTGTCCCAACAACTGGGCATCGACACCCAGGGGTCCAGCATGAAGAACGCCAATTACCAGCTGCGCTCCGATCCTCCCAATCCCCGCACCAACGTCGGGCCGTGGCTGAACTCCACCGTGGAAGCTGACTTGCTCCGTCGCCCTCTGGAGTAGAGACTAGAGACTAGAGACCTGGACCCTGGACTAATGCAATGGCTTAAAGAGGTGGGTGGGCACTGGACTTCACCCGCACGCTCGCTTGCATCATGGCGCAGACCCCACATGCGTTCAAGGATATTGTCATGGAGTACTCCGACGTGCTGAACGAGCAAAAGCGCATGCGCAAACGTGCTTCGGAGCTCAAGGCTGAGGTCTTGGGTTACATGCGCGAGCACATTATAGATGAGGTCAGTTTGCGGGATGGTTCGAAACTCGTCCGCAAACGCACCAAGAAGACTGAAGGTCTTAAGAAAGAACATATTGCCGGCGAGTTGAGGAAGATTGTGGGTTCTGACGTGGCCGCCGACGAAGCTGTGGAAAACATGTTGGCTCGACGCGCGATTGGAGAATCGGAGACCTTGGCGCTGGTCAAGGCATCATCTCATAAGGACCAAGAAGCTTAAAGATGCGTTGATGTGTCACGTGCTATATGGCGTGGAGCGACGACGATGGTGCCGATCAGTATGTCAGCGATGGCACCGGCGCGACAGAGGAGGTCGGACGTGTCACCATCATCACCGACCCCGAGGTATGGGCAGATTACCACAGCGAATACCTGGTCAGTGGCTACCATCAGCTCATAGATCATTTCGACGCGTTGGGCGTGCCGGTGTTGAATGCGTGCTCCTTTCACCACTTTGTCGAGTTCTGTTTTCAGCGATCCAGCGGCCACATCCCGTTTGTTTAGTGCCAAAGCTTTCTGACACACCGGTATGAGCGCCGGTATGAGCGCCATGAACTTTGTCCTGAGTCCGGTGCGCTCTGTAAAACCAAGTACTACACCCCCAAGTACGCCACATCGACATGTGCCCATAGACACGCTGGTGTTGGCGGGAGGAGGCGTGCGTGGCGTGGCGATGTTGGGTGCTATATCACGCTTGCAATCCGCGGGTGTGCTCGGCGGCGTACGGACTGTCGTTGGCACGTCGGCGGGTGCGTTGTTGGGTGCATTGGTCGCGACGCGCGCGGATTTACGTGGGTCTCTGGAAATCATGTGTACTCAGGGCTATGTGCCCGACTTTGATTTCGGGAGACTTTTCAAGGAGTTTGGACTGGACAGCGGCAAATCTATAGAAGCGATGGTGACCGCCCTTCTTGAACCCAATCTGACATTCGGGGATGTGAGTCGTGTTCACGGCATGCACCTGGTCGTGTGCGCCACCAATTTGTCGACGCGGACATCTGAGTTCTTTTCGGCAGATACGCACCCCGACATGCCCATCGCGCTCGCTATCCGCATGTCGTGCTCCATCCCCTTATACTTCAAAGCCGTGCATCACGAAGGCAATTGGTATGTCGACGGCTCGGTGACCAACAACTTCGCATGTGACTGGGCTCTCCGCAACGGCGCCAAGCACGTGTTGGGCGTGACTCTGAAACCGCGCACGGCCAGCATCAGTTCGTTGGACACGTACCTCGGAGCTCTGGTCGAAGCGTCGTCGTTTTCCCACCGTGACACCGGCGCCGACGTTCTGGAGTTGGACGCGCCGGGAATCTCCGCCATCAACTTTGGCGCGCCGAGATCCTTGCTGCTCAAGTTGTTCGCGTCCGGGTCGCAACAGGCCGCCGCGTACCTCAAGAAGCTCGCGTGATGTCTGTGATGTCTGCGATGTCTTTGAGGCGGTGGCGCATGAGCGTTCGCAATTCGTTGGTTTCTGCTGGAGTGGCGTTGATGCCTTGGGCGCGCACACACATCGCTCCGCAAAACGTCGTGTAATTGAGGTCTCCGTAATTGCGGTCGGCAAATCGCGGATCGGGAATGGTGCGTCCCTTGGCATCACGCAACAACGGACCTGTCGCGAGGCCTTGTTTGTGACTGAAGGTTCCGGCGCGCTTGATGACGACCAAGTGACCCGGTGCGGGCGTCTGGGTGGCGGTGACGATGCTGGACAAAGGCACCCTGAAATCCTTGGCGACGCTTTTCAGCGTGTCTTTCGGACGCATGCGGTAAATGATGTTGCCAGATTGCCTGTAAAAATGAAAATCGCTTCCTGGATCTTGCACTGTCATGATCTTATAATATCCGGCGGGACACTTGGTCGTGGGTTTGACGGATTTGATGCCACGGCGTTTGTTGTCTGCCATGACCCTGTTGACCAGAAATGAACATGAGGTGCTGTCTCCTCCAGACGATTGATGCGACAAATCTCCCGGTTGAAGTTTGGACCCTGGCTTGCTCCGGTGCTCGTTGATGGCGTACGCGTAACAATTGAAGCTCGCGATGCCCCGTGGCGTGCCGTAAAACTTCTCGTCGAACAGAGGCTCGGATCCGGACAAGGGCAACTTCTTGTGCATTGGTGGCATTGGTGTACGGACTCGAAATAATTTCTGGCGTGGACTCATTGTACTGTACTCAATGACGCGTTGGATTGTCGCCGTCCTGGTTGTCGCCAGTGTCATCCTGTGTTTCTGGGTCGCGGGAGCCGAGAATTTCACATCCCAAAATAAAGCGTTGGGCACCATGCAGTATTACGGAGACTCGTTTTCACCGGGTGGAGGAGCTCCCTTGAGCGCGACCGCATGTGCCGATAACGGACCCATCAAATTCATAAAACCCAGTGCGTTGACCAAGTATCCCTGGATCGCCATAAATACGGACACCTTCGGACTCAGCAGCGACGGCACGAAATTTTACAAAGAGGGGTGCGGCAAATGCGTCCAAGTCCAGAACGCCCTCAACGGACGCACGCAAAAGTTCCTCGTCGTCGATAAGAAGGGCGAGAAAGGCGTGGACATGTCCCAGGGCGGATGGAATAAGCTCGGTATGTCGTATGCCAAAGGATCCGGACCCGTCAATGTCAAGGAAGTTCCGTGCTAAACTTGCTAAGACTTCCAAAACTTAAACGTGGTGTCGACTCAAGGGACTATGGACATCGCCGAGCGGACGCATCGATGTCGAGCCAAGGTCGCCCACAAGTTACGTGGGGTCATGAACAACGACAAAGCACTGGGCAAATCACTGGAAAAAGCCCTGTGGATTCACACGTTGACTACCTGCGATCGGGACCGCATCCCTAAATTCTGGGACAATCCACGACTGAGGTACAGATACACCACCAAAGCGCTGTCTCTTGCGTACAACCTGAGAACTAACGACGCCTTGCGTGCCAAGGTCGCCGAAGGAACGCTCGATGGAGCCAAGGTCCTCGCGATGAAACCGTGGGAAATGAAACCGGAGTTGTGGGAAGCTGCCTTTGATGCCGTGGCCAAGCGGGAATTACGCAATAGCGAGTACAACCCCGACCCGGCCACAGTACCCGATGGAGCCTACACATGCGGCAAATGCAAATCCAAGAAGACATCGTTTTACATGGTGCAGACCAGATCGGCGGATGAACCCAGCACCGTGTTTGTTCAATGTCTCATGTGTCGCACGAGATGGCGGACGACATAAGCACCACCTATAATCACCACCTATAATCACCTGACTTTCTTTGCAATCAGGAATGGCAGCGCGATGACAAACATGAGCATCAAGAACCACGAGAAGATGACTTGGGTCGAGAGCAGTGCGTGGGCCAGTGGCGTGATGGGCGTGACATCTCCCGCAGACATGCACTGACTCTGCGTCAAGAAGGCATAGTACATGCGCGTCCCAATCGAATCGTGCACCCCAGGGGCCAGGGAGAAATGCTTGGAGAAATCGATGGACGAGTACACGGCCGTGAAGAGCAGCACACAGACAAAGTTGTACAGGGTCACAAGTCCCAAAATCTTCAGCATCATGTGCATGCTCATGCGACTCGCCGCGACCGAATGCACGACACTCAATGCGGCCATTTTCATCTGTGGTTGTGGTTGAACACAGCACACATTTTTTTAACAAGTGCGGCAGCCTGAAGCCAACGTGCCAGAGCGGTCTAATGGGGATGACTCAAGATCATCTGGTCTCACGACCTCGCGAGTTCGAATCTCGTCGTTGGCATTTTTGTGCCTCGGGTGTGTTCATGTGTTCGGGTGTGTTCAGGTGTGCCTCAGGTGTGCCTCGGGTGTGTTCATGTGTTCAGGTGAGGTGAGCAGCGATGGTTTTCATGAGGCTGCGTGGATTGGTGCACGGCTGGTCGCCCGACGAGTCCCACACGATGAGACCCGCCAATCCCTGCGACTTGATGAACGCGCATTTGGCAGCGACGGATTGCACGGAATCGTACGAGTTCAAAACACGGCGTTGAGGATCGTATGAATAGGTCGCTTGGGCCACGGGATCCCAATGCTCTGTTGCGCCTTTGATGGGCAAAGCTTTGTAATCGACCACGCCAGATTCCCATGACATGTCCGGACTCCCACCCGATGCCGGCTTGCCGATCCCATCCGTGTTGGCGAATCCACGGCTGTACAGCGCGGCACCAATGAACAATTTCGACGCCGGGGCCCCGAGCGCCTTCCACGCGGCCACGGCCTGCTCGACGCTGTATGGACAATAGGGAGCGGCACGCAGGTTTGTGTGATGCGCCGAAGTTGTCAGACCCCAATTGCCATCCGCGAAGTCGTAGGTCATGATGTGCAGCTCGTCCAATAACGGGTGGATCATGGCGACGGGCATCTTGATTTTCTCGGGGGCAGCCGTCACGCACAACGCCAGTCGGAATCCCGGTCCCAGTGCATGCTTGAGACTTTTGAGGAACAGGCACAAATTGGCGGGATCTGTGGGCCTCACGGCATTCCCTGCCAATCCATAATTGACGCCATCATCTGACACGTACTCCCAATCGATGGTCACGCCGTTGAACAGGCCCGGCCATAGATGCATCGTGTCGACAATGGATTGCACAGCCAGGTCACGGGTCGCTTGGGTCGACATGGCATCGCTGAGACGGGCACTCCACGTCCATCCACCGATGGCAAGTGCCAAATTGAATTTTTTTCCAGCTTTCCGGAGCTTGGCAAATTGACCGAAATTTCCCAGATCTTGGGCGGGACTGTCCCACGTATTTTGAGGATCGACGCCTTTGCCAATGAATGGATTCTGGAAATCTGCCCATTGGTCACCGCTGGAAATCGCACCGTTGGACCCCACATTGAAGAATGCATAGGCCACATCGGTCACCACATCACCGAGAGGCAGATCCTTCACTTGGTAATTCCTGGCGTAATTGGCCCATGATGTGTGGTAATAGATGCACCGCTTGCCCGATGGTGTCTTGTAAAAGGGTGCCGCACAAGGAGTCGTCATGGCAGGCACCAAGAAAATATTTGGGGTCTTCACAAGGTCTTCACACGCATGCACCAAGCCAACATGAAGTTCTATATGCAAGCCGGGTTCTCAGTGGCCACATTCACATTTTGCGTCGCCATGGTCGCATCCGGTCACGATCAATCCGTGTACTTGCCCATCTTGACCAGCGTCATTGGGTACTGGCTCCCCGCCCCCGAATTCCAAAGTGTAGTACCAAGTGTACCCGGTGTACCCAGTGTGCCCAGTGTACCCAGTGTACCCAGTGTACCCAGTGTGCCCAACGTCCCTCGTCTTCCAGTGTAATCGAATATATTTTGTGAGTGCACGGGAGGATCAACTGGATGAAGGGGTATGGACTGTGCGCATTGGTCCTCGTGTGCGTCCTTGGCATGCTGCTGTATGTGTCTCCTGGATGCTCCTCAAAGGAAGGATTCGCAGGCAAAACACGCTCGTTTGGGGGGGTTGTGGGACTCCACGCCAAGATCACCACGGCGGTTGGTGGGCCCGTTCGGTACACTCGGTACACGATGGTTTTCCGCGTCGATTCTAAAAACAAGCTGGTGGCATTGCCCGTCATTCCATATGAGAACCAATTGCTCGCACATTCGTTAATCAGGTTCAAGGGAATGTTTGGACCTCGCAATGTGGAGACTGTACCCGTGTCCAAAACACCTGCTTCCGTCAAACCTGATAAAGTGGTGCTTGAATATGATCCAAAGACCCAGCGTGTGACTCAAGTGCTCATCCCCAAACGATGGAGTGTGCCTCCCGATTACCTCGATGTCCCGCTTGGAACTCTGATTCGATTGAATCCTCCTCAGGGCGGCGCCACGGTCTCAGGGCCACATCTGGACATCCGGACCAATACCACGACCGGGCTGATCACATCCGCAGTTCTCACAACGTAAATTATCTGTGCGAAAGACACACCACCACCACACACCATGCCCCGATCCAGAGTGAACAAAGCGATAGATGAGCATGTGACATTCGGCGTGCTGCACCATCTGGCGTCCAAAGATCCATCGAAAACCAAAGCGCAACGAGCGTCTCATCGTCTGGCCGCCAAGGCACATGAACTCAGTGTGGTGCAACACCTGCGACTTCTCAAGAAGAAGAAAGTTTCGTGATGCCTGCGGGAAGTCGGGCGTTGAGTGCTGCGAGTTGTGTGGACGACACTTTGGTCCCATTGGTATCGATGACCCATGCGTCGGCAGGGCAGGCACCCAGTTGTCCCAAGGACGCTTGGTAATTTGTCAGGAATGTGGCGTACAGGGCTTTGGTCGCAGCCGGGTTTGATGTTTGTGAGAGTGTCTGTGAGAGTGCAGAGTCCAAATTCTGGATGAGGGTCGTGACGGTGACCCTGGCCCAGTAATTGACTGCCCAGCAATTGGATTGTTGTTTGAACAGGGTGTACACGTATCCTTGCAGCGTCAGGTTTTTGAGGGTGGGCGGTGTGGATGGCAGGCCTTTGTACGGATCATTGCCTTGGTTTTGGCTCCAGAAAAACATGACAACTAACGAAGCAATGCACATGAGCATGAGGCAGATGCACAGACCTCCGCCGGCAATGAGACGCGTGCGTCCCCGTGCCATGCCAATGCCTCAATGCAACATATTTTTCTTAGGTGTGTTTGGACCGCAGGATGGCATGCACGGCTTGAGCTTCTTTGGATGGCAGTGCTTTCAAGGGTAGAAACGAGTACTTTTTCTGCAAACGCTTGCGAATCTGTCGTAGTTTGGCGGCAACCAGGGTGTTGAGCGCATCGTCTTTGGGTTTCTCGGCCCAGGCATGTTGCAAGACCCTGATGGCCCTGGCGACCTGTGAGGCTTCACGGGCCAATTCGCGCTGCTTTGGGGTGCACAACGTCACGGCTTCTTCGGCCAATCCTTCGATGCATTTTCCGTGCTTGGACACACAATTGGGGCACCGTTTCTCGGCATGGTTATGGTGATCTTCCAACAAGGTCAATTGCTTGATGATTTCACGCATGTTGAATTCGGGACGCATCACGGGAAGCAAACGAATGGTCTTGGCCGGCTTGTTTTTTGTGGCAGCTTTGGGTTTGACACCTCTGACAGCCTTGACACCTTTGATAGCTTTGACACCTTTGACGCCTTTGACAGCCTTGGGTTTGACACCTTTGACGCCTTTGACACCTTTGACGCCTTTGACAGCTTTGACGCCTTTGACACCTTTGACTGCCTTGGGTTTTTTCGGGCGAGGGCTTACACGCCGTTTTCGTATCATGGGGTACAGTCACCCGGGAAAAAAAGCAGAAATCCCCTTAATAGTGAGGGTGGGTCAGGGTGGCGAGTTTGACGGGTTTGACGTGGAACCGTTTGCTCACATTCATCAGCTGGGTGTCCGCGTACACGTCCAGAGCCTCCAGCTGATTGTGAGCCGTCTTTGCCGAGACCTTGCCGTCCTCTTCCACCATGCCCAAAAGGATGTCCCGCGTCGCCGCCACGACCATCTCCAGCACCTGCCTGAGCGCCAAGTCACGCAGCCGTTTCTTCTCGCGGCGCTGGAGCTGGGTCTTCAAGGCCTCCTCATCCAGCTCGCCGTCCAAATATTGCAGTCGGAGATCCAGGTTGTCAATCTCGGCATTACCGGGCAACTGACGCAGCGTGACTCGTTCCATGTGGCCCGCGCGCTGGTGGTACGACGCCAAGGTATCGATCAGAGCACGTGGCACGCCCCACCGAACCAGCTGGGAACCGATCGCGCGCCATTGGTAGCAATCTCCACCAGCACGTCCAGCTCCACCAGCTCGGCCAGCCTGTCCACCGCCAGCAGCTGCTGCCTCGCGTGTGACCCAGGCGTGGTAATGCGGGTTGTGCACCAGGCCCGTGTCCACGTTGCCAGTATTCCAATTCCAGGCGGTCCGACACATGGTACACCACATTTGGGAGCACCCGCTGATACGATGGATCGGTGTGGCGCAGGTAGGGCACGGTTTGGTCGTCTTGGCAATCAGCGTCGCAGCCTTGACCGTCGCGTCGTCGCACACATGGTCCTGGTCCTGGTCCTCCTCAACGAGCTCATGGCACGCCTTGCACGCCTTGGCGCTACACGTCCCGCATGTGAGCCCAGCATCCCCATCGTGCATCAAGAAACCACGGCATGTCTCGACGGGGCAGCCACGCACAATGCGTTTGGACACCGGCTCGGGATCGTCGGGAAGCGGCGCAGGTCCAACGCGGAAGGTCATGCGGGCCAAACGGGCCAGGCGGTTGACATCAGCTCGGACTTCATCGCCCAACTCCACAGCTTGGCGACGCAGATCCGCGAGGCGGCGCTTCTTGTCCGGGAGAGCGCTCTGGGCCGCCTTGTACTCGCGGTACGTTGGCAGCCGGTCTTGCGTCGCTGGGAGCAAGGCACGCTCGCGGTCCAGAAGCACATGCTCACGATGCGCCTTGTACTGCGAATTGACGAAGCTCGTGCCCAGAGCGCCATCGAGGAACTCACGGTCCCACAAATGGTTGCAATTCATGCATCGTGGATCGGAGGTGAGGCCGAGAAGGTACGTGCGCACACATGGCCGGCAGGTCGCATACTCGCACGAGGCACAGTTGACCTGAGCATTGGATCGCACAGACTCGCAACACACGGGGCAGGATATGCATATGCTCATGTTCAAAGATACGTATGTGAACTTGCCACGCCAGGATATAGTTACAAAGTCACATCGGCCGCAAGTCACCTTGCAAAAGTCACGTGTAGAAAAGTCACCTCGGCCCAAAGTCACATGGTAGAAAAGTCACATGGTAGAAAAGTCACATGTAGAAAAGTCACATTGTAGAAAAGTCACATTGTAGAAAAGTCACATTGTAGAAAAGTCACATTGTAGAAAAGTCACATTGCAGAAAGTCACATTCAAAATCCGGATGCGCATGCCTCGATGAGTGGGCCAAGGGTCTCTGGAGACATACCTAGGTCGCGGACGTACGTGTCCAACGCCTCTTGTGTAAATTGGTCTGCCGAATCGCCCCTGTCCCGTCGTGAACTTGCGAGTGCCATGAGTTCTTGTTGGACTGCCCACAGCGGTTTGGATGCCACATGATCGTCAGAGCCAGGGATGCCATCCAACGTCCCTAAAAGACGTGCGACTTTCCCCGTCGAACACACCACGCTTCCATGCTCGACTCCAGATGCTAATTGCTTGGCCAAGATCTCTGTGCACTTGCCACGCATGTCGGAATCCATTGACTGAATCTTGGCCCAGACCAATGCTGCAACTTCTTGTTCGGACACGCCCACAGATCCCACTTTTTGTGACCCCAACTTAGAGAGCACCATGTCGGCATGGGCACGTTGCTCGGGAGTCACGTCTGTCACGGCATCTATGGCTTCCTGGATGGCCGGGCGCACATCGCTGTCGTCGTCTATGTTTATCTCGGTCTTCAAGGCGCGAATATTGGCCCTCAAACTCGCGACAACACCGTGATCGTGCACATTCTGGGAATCTGAGTGTATGGTCGTGGGCACGGGCAGCTCGGGTTGCTCGGTCGGGTCGGTCAGCACGGGATGCTCGGGAAGAGGTCTTGGGGGTCTTTGGTAAGGTCTTTGGTAAGGTCTTTGGGGAGTAGGTCTTGCAGGTCTTTGGGGTTGTGGGGTGACAGATCTCCGAGGCACGTGAGTTTGTAGGACCTGTTTGGCATATTGGGTGGGCAATTGGTGTCCTTGCACATCATCGGTGCCAATGGGGTTTCGAAACACATCACGCAACTTGGCTTCGGACAGATGCGCAACATCCACATCATCGCTGTGTTCATTGATGAATCTGTACAGGGACGCCGCGACTGCCGGGTGTGGGGCAAAGAGAGGCCATGCGCCACGAGCATATGTGTCAGCCATGTGCAACGCCGTCGTCCAACAATGGGTCCTGTCGAACTTGAGTGCCAAAAACGCCAAAGAACGCAGAACCTCGGGCTCCAGCCGTTGTGTGTGTCGCGTCACGGTGCATTGCTGCGTATGATGTGCGAGGTTCTGGGCTTTCCATGATCTCGACACAACTGGAGGCGGCACACACGATCTGGTCCATATACAATAGATGGACGCATACATGAGAAGGACACATGCGGCACATACGGCACATGCTACCACAAGCGAAAGCCTGCGCCTCATGTATGTATGTATGTACCTGACCATGAAATTATTATCTCGTTTCTTCGGAAAAGAGTATGCATGCCATCATCCTCCTCCTCTGTGCCGCACTGGCATGTCTCATCGTGTGTATGCCACGGTATCTTACGAATGATTCCTTTCGCCACCTCAAAAAACACACGCTCCATGTTGCAACTGTAGTCACAGATACCGAGGATCCACGGTTCAGGCTGTTGTGCAAGCATGCTCGTGCACATGGAGTCAGGGTGCATCCATTGGTGTCGTTTGTGCCTGTTGGTCATGGCACGGGGTGGTTTGGAGCTAAGTTGTACCTCGTGCGGGATTATCTGTATACGCTTCCGGTGTCTGATGTCTTCATGTTTGTCGATGGATATGATGTGTTGATCGATGCATCGGCACACGACATACTTGCTGCCTTCCGACACATGTCACGCCACATGCAGACGGATATCATCTTCTCTGCAGACTCGGGGTGCTGGCCAGATGAGGAGCTGGCATCTCGCTATCCCGAAGTCGATTCGCCGTATAAGTACCTCTGTTCCGGGACGTACATAGGGTATGTCGGTGCCCTCAAAAGAATCATGGATACCTACATCGATTTCAGCGATAGGGAAGTTCTCAAAACGGCAGATGATCAGCGTGTCTTCACAGACATATATTTCCGCTCGGGTGCTATTGCCCTCGATACGCAGAATGTCATCTTCAATTGTCTGAACATGCAGCTGGGAGATGTAGAGCTTCATCCACGTCGAGGCTGGTACAATAAAGAGACAAACACATTTCCCCTCATCTTTCATGGGAATGGGTGGTCCAAAGATCATCTGTTCGATGTCATCATGCCAGGGTTAAGATCTCAAAGTAAAATTATGGACTGATGCAAGGTGCAAGGATGTCGAGAACCGGGGTCGTCTTGGGCACACTGAATTTTAAGAGTCCGTACGTCTCCGAGCCGTTTGACACGCCTAAAATCCAATCTTTTCTGACCGAGTGTTTGACCAGAGGAGTCACGGAGCTGGACACGGCCTCCTATTACCGGAATTGCGAGGCTCTTGGACAGACAGACATGATGCCACTCTTCAAAGTCAGTTCAAAAGCCAACCCGTGGCACGACAACGATTTCACTTCGGGACGCTTCGGCCACTTGAGTCGCACGCACGTCTTTCGACAACTGGACACCTCACTCGTTGCCCTGGGCATAGATGCGTTTGACACCTACTACATGCACGCCTGGGATTACGAGACGCCCATCAAAGAAACGATGCTGGCTTTTGACGAGGCGTGGCGTAAAGAGAAGTTCAAGATCTTTGGAGTCAGCAACGTATCGATGTCACACCTTGCGGAGATGTACGATGTCAGCGAGACCTTGCTGATTCCTTCGCCGAGAGTGTACCAAGGCATGTACAATGTGTATTGTCGACGTGTCGAGGAGATCTTTCCCACCCTCGAAAACTTGGGGATGTCGTTTGTTGCCTATAATCCTCTCGCTGGCGGTTTGCTGAGTGGGAAAACCATGAAAACTCAGACGGGCCGTTTCAAAAACCCCGTCTACCAAAACATATTCTGGAATGAGGACGTCATCACCGAAATTCAACGAGCCGGTGTGAATGCCGAGATGTGTCTTGCATGGCTTGCCGCTCAACCCATGGTGTCTAAAGTGGTTGTGGGAGCCAGCACGCTCGATCACCTCATAACCAATGTGACAGCGCTGACATCCCCCGGGCCCGTTGAACATGACCGCATCACCGATTTGTACATGAGAGTCGCACAGCACCAGCCGCCATACTGGTATTAGATGGTATTAGATGGTATTAGATGGTGTTAGATGGTATTAGATGGTATTAGATGGTATTGAAAAATAAATTGTCCAGCGATGGAATGTCGTCATCATACGGGTCATCATACGGACGTCTCACGCGTGCTCTGAACAAACAATATGAGGGACACCTTGCCTTGTCAAAGTCTCATCCAGACCCGGTCACGCGTTCCATCTTTGCGAGCATGGCCATGTACACGCGGGCGCACAGACAATTGTTGGACTTGATGAATGCCCAATCACGACAAGCGGAGCTCGCGGGTCCAGGGTCCAATCGGCGTGCGATCCTTGCCATGCGACGCAACACACAACGGAATGTGGATGATGTCATACGCGATTCGGAGCTCTTGGCGCATATCTTACGTCGTCGCCGGAGGACTTAGTTGAAGCGCGATGACACATACGATGCAGATGATGTCTCGTTACCGTGTGCGCCTGCAGACCACCTATTCGACGTCTCACCAAACAAGATGTGCCAAATGAACTCGATTGCAACTGCAGCTTCGTAGTCTGTGCCCTTTGTGGGGTCCATGACCAGCTCGTACAATCGAATATAGGACTCTTTGGGATGTCGGCGGATGGCCCGTCTCGACACAACAAACTGCGCACAACACACATACCCCAGGTGTTCAGGGAAGTCACATCCAAGAATGTCTGCAAAGTGTGAATCCCAATATTTGCGGAGGAACTTGTGCCCGGGATGGCTAAACCAATGAGTTGCAGCTACTGATTCTATTGATTCTGGTGCATCGTACAGGTGATTGAATTGCAGCCTGGCATTGAGATTTATGTAATCAAAATCATGCTTCTTTGCACGGCGAATGCCTTCGAGGATCCCAAAAGGTAATGTCTGATGCTCGGCAAACTCGTGGCCATGCACAAACGCTATGTGTCTGGGCAAGTCATCATAATATTCGATGATGAATTTCAGGAAACTCGAAGCTTCCCGTCCTCTGTTGATCTGTAACGAACACCGGGCGTCTGGCGTAAACGGAGTGGCCTCGGATCCATGTTTGTCACACACAACGACCGGGAACTCGTCTTGACGTTTCAGCCATGTCAAGTCCTCATTGTAATGTGCCGTGACAATGACGAGATCATCGTGCGAGGGCGAGGTGTATGGCGCGGTGTATGGCGCGGTGTATGGCGCGGTGTATGGCAAGGTGTATTTGGAATGAAGCACGAGTGCCGTGAGTGCCGTGAGTGCCGTGAGTGCCGTGAGTGTCGCCAGAAGGATCCCTCTTTCCACAATGTGCATACCTATGAATACCACTGAGTGCTAAAATTAAATGAATAAAATGAAACTCAACGAGACAATGGGAGACCATTCACACAACGTGGCTTCGAAGCGACTCGGGTCCACCTGACCATGGGCTGTTTGTTTTTCAGGGTGTCAAGGGCACGTGCCGAGTTGCAATACGTCTTGTGGCACACTTCCAGATATTGCGCACTTGTCAGGGCTTTCTTGGCGCTATTGCACTCCCAGCAGCATGCCTGACAATTGTCCAATATGTACCCGGTTTTGTTATGATCGCAATCGACGCCGTTGGTGTGTGTGCTCGTACTGGGACGGCCGCAAAAAGCACATGGACCTTGCTTCAGTTGCATAAATTGGTCTTCGGTCAACTCGTATGGCATATTGCGGACTGCAGCGCTCTTGACACTTGATGCGTAGTCTGTCGAACGTATTGTGTTCTGCCAAATGTCCTGATGAATCAAGCTTGGAAGTCCCCTGGCAACGAGCGAGTTGTGCGTGCACCTCTGGATATGTGTCAGGGCATCCAAGCATCCTTTGGTCATATTGCACCGCTCACAGCATGACACCGTGTTCTCGGGGCAGTATCCAGCAACCGAATTGTTGTCCAGGCGATCGATGCCATTGAGCGACACAGGTGCATCGGCAAAGGGTGACGGACGAGTCTCCAGAGGATCAACTTTGTACTCGGTGGCCTTGCACCTGGCTTTGTATCCACGAGCGATGGTACTTGAAGCTGGCGTGATACCACAATAAAAGCACGAGCCACACATCATGGCGTAGGCCTCTTCGTCGGTCAAGGTCCAGGCATATTCACGCCCCTTTTTGGCAGCGTTGGCTTTGATGCGTGTCAAACGCTGTACAAGACTCTCACGGGCCGATTGATTCACGGCGGTCTTGTTGGACTTTTTCCATGATGTGTTGTACTTGTATATTGCCCTCATACCCTCGGGTCCCAAACGGGCTTTCTGGCGTGCATACTCTGCTTTGGTTGGCATGGTGGTGGGTGGTAAGGGTGGTAAGGGTGGTAAGGGTGGTAAGGGTGGTAAGGGTGGTAAGGGTGGTAAGGGTGGTAAGGGGGTGCAAGGTGTTCTTTAAGTTCTAAGGGCTTAAAGCTCAGGTGACACACACTCACACACTCACACACTCACACACTCACACACACTCACACACTCACACACTCAGCTTACACACTCAGCTTACACACTCACACACTCACCCCTCCTTGGACGCCATGAGCTTGCCCGAAGCTGTTGCCAAGGTGAAATGCACCAGCTGCAAGGTATCCCGCGAGCCTGATGCGTTTGTCGGAAAGACTGGCGCGATTGTCAAGACATGCATCAAGTGCCGCGAGAAGGACGCGAAGACCAAGCAACGCCCCGAAGTCCGAGCGAAACATGCCGAGCTCTTGCGTGTCAAGCGCTACGACCTGATTCACCGCGCCAAAAAACTACAAAGCCCTCATTTTCAAACGACAGCCGAATCGCATGAAAATAGGACGTGACATGAAAACCTTGTAGAACCTTGTAGAAACCTGTAAAGAATAAACACAATGGGACGTCTAATTGCTGTCGGAGAATCCCAGAGCTTTCGCAATGGGCCGGACTGTATCTTAAGGGCACTGAACCCCGACTTCTGTGCAGTCTCTGAAGCATCGCCATTCCCGTGGGAAGAAGGTCGATACCTGCGGATTGTCGCCCTGTGCACGTCGTTGTGACCATACCTCGGTTTTTCTCCGAGCCAGGACTCTGTTTCCAGAAATCCCTTGGTAGACAGTGCCTTTTGACGAGTTCCCCGCATCGAGAAGTCTTGCAGCTTGTAGAAAAGCCACTAGCCAATGCGGATTTTTTGTGTATGACGCATGACTTTTTCGCGCTAGCAATCAACGCGAGACCACCCATTCCCGACATACGAGACCACCCAGTGTTTCCAATGGGGCTGGACTGTATCTTAAGGGTTGCGATACCCCGACTACTATGCAGTCTCTGAAGCATGACCGTGCCCTTGAGGGTGTAGGAGGGGGTGTAGGTCGATACCTGCGGATTGCCGCCGTGTGCCATGTCATTGTGACCATACCTCGGTTGATCTCCGAGCCAGGACTCTGTTTCCAGGAATCCCTTGGTAGACATGGCCTGTGTGACGGTGTTCCCGCATCGAGTAGTCTTGCAGCTTTTAGGTTTTTTAGGAAAGCCACTAGCCATCGTGGATTGACACGTGACTTTTGCGCACTATGAGGAATCATGCGCAGAACGTTGTAGTTCTCAGCGAAGACACGCAGGGCCGACAGGGTCGAGACATCGGTGGTCGTGTAGTGCTCGGTTTGGCCAGCGCCAGCCCCGGTTGCGACGGCACTGATGCTGGTGACGACGTTGGAGTTGCTTGAGTTTGCCACCTGGGTCCGGTAGCCCAGCACCAGGGTGGCGTTATCGATCGAATGGTCCCTGAGCTTTCGCAAAGGGTCGGACTGTATCTTAAGGGCGTGCGCCCCGACAAACTGTGCAGTCTCTGAAGCACGACCATGCCTTGGTGACAAGGAGTAGATCGTTGCCTGCGGATTGCCGCCGTGTGCCATATCATTGTTACCATACCTCGGTTGATCTCCGAGCCAGGACTCTGTTTCCAGGAATCCCTTGGTAGATAGGCCTGTGTGACGGTGTTCCCGCATCGAGTTGTCTTGCAGCTTTTGTGAAAGCCACTAGCCGCCGTGGATTGGCACGGGACTGTTACTCGCTTCGAAAAACGAGAGAAGTTGCAGCTGCCCGAGGGTTGGTGCTGATCGGGAGACAGTGCGAAGGAGTACATGTAGACACCAGCGCGGGGTTTGGCCTGCATGGTCTGGTACGGCTGGGTGTAGTTGAAGTACATGCCCGGGCGCACGGCAAAGCGGTCATGACCGTTGAGCTGGAGCTTAGCGGAGTCCAGGGGAGCCAGGGTATCCGTCGTTTCATCGCGGGTTGCCGTATTGCCAGCAAAGTGACCGTGGGCATTGGGGTTGGCAAACACCCAGGCCAGGTACTTGCACGGATGGTTCAGGTTGAGACGCAGGTTCTGGGTCGATTGGTTGTTGGTGAAGCCCGAGGTCTCATCGCCGGTGAACTGCACCTGAGTGATCAGGTACTCGTGAGACACCTGGGCGAAGCGACGACGCTCATCGGTGTCCAGGTACACGTAGTCCACCCAGAGGGAGACGAACATGTCGCTGTCGGACGCGTGGTTGACGCCGGCATCTGCCATGAATTGGGTAGTGGAGAAGGTGAAGTTCAGTTTGACCTCATGGTATTGCACGCGCGTACCCCTCCTTTCGGAGTATTTGTAAGGGGCTAGAGTACATCTTACAGCTTTGTACAAGCCGCACAACCTTATACTCGTTGAACCTTCCGTTGTACTTGGTGCTTGTACACGGCTTGGCAGCGGATTGCCCATTGGTACATCCAGGAGCTTGTGACCATACCTGAGGCGATTTCTCTCAGCCAGGCTACGCTTTCACGTATCCTTTGGTACTCGCTGGCTTTAGGGGTTTCCCGCTTGTTGGTTGTGTTGCACCATGCTCCTAAAAACATGATACTAGCATCTGACGTCGAAGCTGGGGTCTCACAGGTTTTGTCCGCGCACAGAGCCCAGATGTGCGTGGCAGGATGCTTTTCGGCCCTGAAGTTAAGGCGATGAGGGGCAGGGCAAGACCGGGGTTGCGGTTGAAGAAGAAGATGAGGGGCACGTAGAAACGACGGGTGACGGCGGCGGTCGAGGCCTGCTCCTGAAGAGTGAAGTTGACCAGACGCTCATAGGCATCCTTGTCGTCGTTCTTGCGGAAGAGTTCGTTGAAAACACGGAGGTAGGTGTTGGTGTGGTAATCGATACGTTGACCGCCAATCTCAAGTTCGACTTGGTTGAGCAGAGCCTCGGCGGGCCACCAGGTAGAGGTTGCGCCCGCGGGCTTGGTCAGGACCACATCGACAAACACATCGGAGATCAGATCGCCGTTGCGAGAGATGGTGGCAGATACTTTTTTGTTGAAACCGGGAGTTCCGTTGAAAGTTTGTTCGATAGACTCCACGGCGAAGTTAGTGTGCGGTAAGTCCCATATCTTTCGACATGGGCCGGAATGTATCTTAAGGACTTTGCGTCCCGACTCCTGTGCATTCTCTGAAGCGCAACCATTCCCACAAAGGGAAGAAGGTCGACGCCTGCGGATTGCCGACATGTGCTGCATACTTGTGACCATACCCCGGTGTTCTCCGGGCCAGGATATCGTTTCCAATCATCCCTTGGTATATGCGCCTTTTGACGGTGTTCCCGCATCGAGGAGTCTCGCAACTTTTGAAAGTCACTAGCCGACGTCATTTACACGCGACTCTTAGGCGCCAACATTAACGCCTGTACACCACTTTGAAGACCCTTGTACCTGCACGTTTCCGTGAGGGGTAGACTATATCTTAAGCCTTTTTCACAAAAGACCCACAACCATGTAGTCGTTGAACCTTCCCCAAAAGGGCTTGGCTGCGGATTTCCTATTGGTGCATCTCGACGGATTGTTACCATACCCCGGTCATTCAACCAGGTTCCTACAAAGGTGGTACCGCAAGCTTTAAGGAGTCCCCGCAATTGGGTTGTGTCGCTTCCGAAGAAACTAGCAGCTGCAGTTTTGGGACACAGACTGCTCAAGGGTGACCCCGAGACTATCTGCTTCGTCTCGGGCCTGCTGCTTTTCAACTCTCATCATTCAGAAAGTGATCTGAGGGTTGCCAGTGAGATAGATATCTTGCGCCCCGTAAGCCACGAGTTGCATCCAATATACCCGCCCTTTCGGGCTATTTGTGGGATTAGACTCTCCCTTAAGCAGTTTTGTAACTACCCACTGTCGTCGAGTCGTTTGACCTTCTTCTCGAAAGAAGCTTGGCTGCAGATTGGCCGCTCCCGACGGGTTGTTACCATACCGAGGTCTTGCTCCTCGCCCGGCCACCCTCTCGAGCGCCGTTGGTACCGTCGGGCTCCAGGGCTTTCCCCGCACTTTGACAGTGTCGCAGTCAAAAATGACCACTAGCGACTTCACGGGTTTCGTGGATCAGAGGACCGGTCGCTGTTGGGCTCAATGCTTCAAGCCACCACCCATAACTGATACCCTTAGCCAAGAAAATAATTTTGGGAAAAAACGCACTTGGCCGGGGAGAGTCATTACAGTCTTCTTGACCATGGCGGTGGCCTTGGGGGTTAATCAACTCGCATGGACAAATTGGAAGCCGCGGTGGCTGGCCGACTTCCCATTGATACACGCCGAGATGCAACATACCCGAAATGATGGGTCCGACTCGGCCGCCGCCTTTCCAGATGGGAACTTGGCAATCACCAACCCATCTTTCAGCTGCCACACGGGTTTTCGGCGCGGGTTGAGACCTTTCTCATATGCATCAAAGGAATTTTCCGCTTGTGTCAGCCATTCGAGATTTGATGCAGCGGCGTTGGTCTTGTCACCGTCCTTATGGTTGAGGATCATCTTTGGAGTGTGGTCTGGGGGTTTGGGTACGAACTCATTCCCAATGATGATGTGCAGCCGCCTCTTCTTTCCGCCAAATGTGATGACCGGGTACTTATTCCAGCAACTCATTTGGGAACCATCGATGACGTTTGTGAAGGATCCGTCCGCACGACGCCGCTTGAATCTGCCCTCATTCGAAATGTAATCCATATTGTTGGGGTCAGCGATCCATACTTCGCCTGGAAGGTCGGCGTCGGTCTCCTTGACATGATGACGCCACCGAAATCCACCAGCCGTCTGCTGGCTTCCATTCAGACACTTTGATATGCTTTGTATCCCAAGAGTTCGTTGAGCTGCACTGATGGATTCATGTGTCGCGATGAAGTTCTCGTCCTTGTCCAGCTGGTCAACAGGTTCTCGGAGACCATTCCCATTGTTCGAACGGTCTTGATTCGTGTTTTGCTGACTGAGTGTTGCCATGCGAAGGTTCTCGACCCGGTTGTCTTCATTGTTTGTATTGATATGGTCGATTGTCTTTCCCTCCGCGAGTCCGGCGGTGTACTCGTCAAGTTTGAACGCCATCATGACCAGCTTGGCAACCGGGGCATTTTTCCAAGCGACTCCTTTTTTGTACAAAGTCACTTTCTTGTACTTGTCGTTGTCCATGTACGCTTTGAGCGGCTGGGATCTCTTGCCGTTCCGGTTCACCACGCCGTCACTGCGGATCTCATACGCGTATCCATCAGGAGCAGGACGGTACTCGAGATCATGCATATCATCCATACTGTCACTGTCCAAAGTGTCCCATGCCATGCAAATGCCGTCTTTAAGCCCCAACACGTCAGTGAGAGTCACATACACATCAATGAGTCACATCAACTATCTTATAGGTTACACGGTTACACTCTCACACGGAGCATGGCATTGTACGTGTTTCCATGCAAAATTCCAAATGTGTCTTTCGAGTCTTTCGATATGAAATAATAAAGAAGATCAAAGACGAGCTTTTGGCCAGGAACGAGAACCACATTGTCGCCACATGGTTCTTCAAAGAGCCCGCAAGCCTCTTCGCCAAACATGAGCTGCGCCGTCTTCAGGAGCGCATAACACATAAAGTTTCTTCCCATATAGAGAATGAGAGATTCTATCGTTCCATACTTGGGTTCGTACCGAGACATTATTTCTTCAAACATGCGATTCGAAAGCTCGTCGGGTTCGTCCTCATACTCCTCTCGGTCACCAGGACCCCATTGTCTCTTGCGGTACTCGTTGAGATCAAGTCCTTGCGCACTCAAGGTCTTCTTGGCACATGCCTCGGCCCGTTCCATCTCTTCGTTGGCGGCTTCTAGGATTTTGGTGGACCAATAATCCGTTCTTGAAAGATGCCAGAGAGGTTCACCCTCGGTCCATGTGGGTCGAGACCCATCAGGTTCAAAGTAGGCTTCTGTCGCACACCACGAGTCCATGTCTTCTTTCAAGATCGATTGCACTTCAGGTCGTGACCATGCTGTCCAAAACTCGGCCCAATGCGCATCAAAATCAAAGTAACGCCATGTGGGCCGCATGTTACTGTCGGGGCAGATTGTTTGGATTCGGTGGGAAGTATGCACCTTGTATGCGCCTTTTAAGTCACATGCCAAGCCAAGTCACATGTAGCCAAGTCCACACCCAGCCAAGTCACATTTACCCAAGTCACATGCATCCAAGTCACACCCAGCCAAGTCACATGCCAAGCCAAGTCACGCCCAGCCAAGTCACGTCCAACAAGTCACATGCCAAGCCAAGTCACGCCCAGCCAAGTCACGTCCAACAAGTCACATGCCAAGTCACATACAGCCAAGTCACACCCAGCCAAGTCACATACAGCCAAGTCACACCCAGCCAAGTCACATTTAGCCAAGTCACGCCACACTACGCCGCGGACAATCTCTAAGATGATTTTAGTCACCTCTTGAAATGGCAGCGTTACGTGAAGTCGTCAGGAAGCTCGGCATCACAGACACCGACAAGGACACCGATCACTCGTACTTTGAAGTCTACGAAGAATTGTGCACCAACAAAAAGATCAGACGTGTCTTGGAGGTCGGTGTCATGGGCGGCGGCAGTTTGCGGCTTTGGGCAGGATATTTCCCGAAAGCTCAGGTGTTTGGCGTCGATATCCGGAACATGCCAGATTTCGGAGAGCGTATTTATACCTTGACCGGAGATGCGTACACTCCCGGGGCTATTTATACGCTGCGTCCATTTGGTCCTTTTGACTTGATCATTGATGATGGATCTCATGAGCCCGGACACCTCAAGTTCTTTGCCAAAGAGTACCAAACGTTGCTCGCAGACGGGGGCATCATGGTCATCGAGGATGTGCCAAGTTCAGAAGTCGCCCAAGATCTTTTGGGATTGTTGCCCACATCCGCACGCATTGTCGATCGCCGGCACATCAAGCAACGATTCGATGACCTCATGGTTATTTACGAGAAACCGAGCGAGGATGCCATGATATAATCGACTGCCATGCCACTAACAGCGAGAGCAATACAGAGCACACCAAGACCTCTGAGACGATCATTATATGTCAATATATCAACCAACGAGGTTCGCTGCGTGTTTCCACTCAAGTCAGCAGGTATGCCCACGAGTGCTTCACGTGCATCTGTGACCGCGATGTCGAATGTGAGCCCACTCAGTTGGGACCGTTTCACTTGTGCGTCTGCCTGGGCATCTGCGCTTTGTTGTAACTGCATGATGTCTGCCGAGGATGTGAGACCATATGACCCAAATGACCCGGAATCCATACCTTCCTCTACGCCCGGACAATAATTTCACTCGATTCAAACACGATTCAAACACGATTTAAAGGAAGTCACACGAGACCATGCAACCGAACCACCAACCGAAATGGACGCCCGTGTCGAGTCCAAGGCCGATGTGCTTCTGAAAAAGTTATCTGAATTTTATACTGAGGAACACTTTGGAACTCTCAAGGAAGCGCTGGAAGGAACTCGTCGCGTATCCTTGAGAGTCCTGGATTGGTTGGTGACGAATTACGCCAAGAAAAACAATGTGGTGTACTCCACTCGAGTTGATGGGTGCTCTGTCGCCTTCAACATGTTTTTGGAGTACAAATGTCAGCTCAAGGCATACTCCAAAAAACACTTTGATATGTTTTGTCGTCGAGAACGCATTGAATTCAGGGGTGTGCGGACCACTGTCGGTCAACTGAATTTCTTCAAATGGGCCATCACATCTGGCGTGCTGGAGTACTCACGTGCACATCACGACACCATCGAGCAAGATATGCTTGCCAGCATTCAACACAGATTTCACGTCACGCCTCAGGAGACAGTCAAGCGTGCGGAATTGTCCAAAGCGGCCATCAAAACATGCACCAGCACCAAAGTCACAGTCAAAGTCAAGTTCACCTAACCTAATCAGAGAACATCAGTGTAATTGGGATACTCAGTTTTCAGGGCATCATACCCAGCAGTGTACATAGACTGGGCATCGGTTTCTGGGGATGTCCATGGAAATATGAGGAGTTGGGAGTCCAATGGAGTGCAATTGGCCGTGCGTGATTCATAATCTGTCCACAAATTATAGGTACTTTGCACCGTGAACACCGAATTCCCCTGAGGAATGACTGCGACTCTGTTTGTCGAGAAGGCCAGGTACGCATTTCCAAGGACCAGTCCGGTCGTACGAAGACTCACGTTTGCCACACAAATGCCCATATATGTCCTCCATAGAAAATATTTCCCTGACAGTACAACAGTACACCATGTCATTCGTTCCATCGGTGCCTCTGACAACCATAGTAGGTACGACAAATATCACCAAAGAGATTGTCACCACGCTGACTGCCAACACCATGACGCTTGGAAATGGTCTCACGGTGAATTCAGGGCCGATCTATGCAAATGCATCGAGTGTCACTGCCAACACCTTGACACTTGGCAATGGACTCACCGTGACTTCCGGAGCCGTGTATGCCAATGCGTCCTCGCTCACCGCAAACATCCTCAGCGTATTGAATGGCGCGTCAGTTGGAAACAACATGGTCGTCGGGAGTTATACGACCCCATCCTCGACCCTGACAATCCAAGGCTCGGGTGGAGGTGGCGCAACATGTCAAATTCTGGGACAAACGTATAATGTGTACCCCAACGCACCGCCAGCAGCCATCATTTTTGTGGACAACGGAGCATATAGTGCCACAATCAATTTATCTACCAAGACATCTGGCAGTGCTACAAATCCTCTCTTGACACGATTTTCATTGACAGATACCACAGCCACATTTTCAACCAATGTATCACATAGTGCAGGAACCTTGGCCGCTCCCTCGATCACATTCACGGGAGATACGGGCACTGGCATATACAAACCATCGACCGGAAATGTAGGCATCGTGAGTCAAGGTGTCGCAGCTATGTACGCAACAGCATCTGGAATATCTGTTCCCGGGAATTTGACAGCAAGTAATGTGGTCGTGCAAGGGAACCTCACATTCACAACATCCAACGCAAGCATCTGGACTTCGGCGACTCAAACCACATATGGAGCCTTGCAGTTATCCACACCATCGAATGCCAATGCACTGACGATCTCGCAAAATGGATTTGTTGGTATTGGAACTGCCTACCCCGTCTCCAATTTACATGTCGTTGGAAATGTGACAATTTCGGGAACGCTGACGTACAACAGTATCATCAATTCAATCACGGCCAACACGGTCAGCGCCAATACCATGACTGCAAACTCTATGACCGTCACAGGAAATACGACATGTTCGAGCATTGCTGTCTCGGGTACAATCTTGCCTTCGCTCAACACATCATTCATTCAATGGCTCGGTGGAAATCCCACAAACATGATTGAAGTGTACGGATCATCGGCATCAGATCGGTATGGTCTCGGACAATTAGGTGGCGGCACCTTGAGGCTGTACACATCTGCAAACACGAGTGCTTCCTTGTGTCTTGGAAGGTACTCAAACGTTGGAACGCCAGTGTCGACAGATTGGATTGTGTGCAATGCGGGTGGAATCTATCATCAGACACAAATGACCATGACGGCAAATTCCATTGTGTTTGTCGGAGGTGCCAACACCCAGCCCATAGCTGACCGAAGCGGAACGTTTGCGTCGTATGTGAATGCGGCAACACTCAATTTCCCCGCTTTTTCAGGTATGGTGCTCGTCAACAATGCCAATGTAGGTGCCGTGACACTGTTTCTCCTCGGAGGTAATTCGGCGACAATCGTTGCAAATTCAAATACAAATCCACAAACGGGAACATTTGCAGTCAACACGGGCATTTCGGGATACACATGGACCAACACAAGTGGTAATACCATCAGCGCATCATTCACGGCAATTCGGACCAACTCGACCTCCTGAGAGTGTCCTACCTGTCCTACGAGTCCTACGTGTCCTACGTGTCCTATGTGTCCTACGTGTCCTACGTGTCCTACGTGTCCTACGTGTCCTACGTGTCCTACGTGTCCCAAGTGTCCTAATTATTTTTGTGTGTGGTTCTAAGGGTACTAAGGCATGTCGACATCGGTGCCCATAAATAGCATACAAGGACTGTCGGGAGACAACATGACTGTGGGAACTCTGATCGCTTCATCACTCACATGCACTGCGGGGTTCACGACGACAACTGGCACCGTGTATGCTCCCGCATCAGACATGGTGGCCAACACGGCATTCATCGGTAATGGCATCACGATCTCATCTGGAAATGTATTTGCGAATGCATCGGCTCTGACATGTGCAAGTCTTGCAGTGGGTAATAATGCGTCCATGGGCAACAATATGGTCATCGGGACGTACACGACACGCTACACCACGCTTACCCTACAAGCCAACGGAAATGGTGCTGGGAATGGTGCTGGGACAACTTGCCAAATACTCGCAAATCCTGGAACTGATCCCGGTGCCAATGCATCTGCTGCATCTGTAGCGTTCATAGACAACGGCAGCAATAGTGCCTCGATCACCATGTCTACAAAGACCTCCAACATCAAGTCAAATCCGTTGGTGTCTCGGTTTTCAGTGACAGATACGACGGCAACTGTCACATTACCCGCGCTCCATGTGGCCGGGACACTTGCGACGCCCTCTGTTAACTTTACAGGCGAGACGGGCACGGGCATGTACGGAGCTTCAACGGGGAATGTGTGCCTTACGAGTCAAGGAGTCGCCTCGGCATATATGACGTCGCAAGGCGTACTTGTTCCTGGAAATATCAGCGTCGCCAATGCATCGATTCAAAATGCGGTCATGTGGTCGAAAGCTCCACAAACTCTGACGACCACACAATATACCTCGGCTCCCACATCGTACACAACATCCAATAATAGCCCCGCAAACATTACGGCTACTGGAATTATCACACTCACGCAAAATATTGGAGGCCAAGGTGATCTCGTCGGGTACACGATATCCACATTGAAACCCGGCACGCCATTCACTATCCAAATGGATTACAATTATGTCGGAAGTGCCGATGGATTTTGTCTTCAACTGTGGTACTCCAATGCGGGTGGGCTCGGGACAAATTGCGGAAGGCCCGTTTCAAATTATGCGAGTGGGTATCGGTTCACGTATAACTTGTACAATATCAATGGCATCTCGCCTGGAATTTACTTCATGCAAAATGCGAGTGCATCTGGTACTTCGGTCATTTTAGCCAATTCCACAGTCACGTTGCCATCAAATGTATGGTGTACTTACTCTTGGCAATTCGATGGCATGTCAACATGGAATATCAAGGTGAGCAACGCATCAAACACCAGTCAAGTCTTTCTGTCGAATGTGATTGTCGATTCCCAAGCTTTAGGCATTTGGCAAGCTGCAACAAATCAGAATACGCTCCAAATCCAAGCTGCAACTGGTGGGTCCTCGGCATTGCAATTGATGCGGAACCTCAGTTTCACGACATCCCCTGGAAATATCAATTTCACACAAACCGGGTTTGGAACATCATTGAATTCCAATGCTTTGATCCTCACCCAAGGTGCATCTGTCGGTATCGGAACTTCAGCACCCACATCTGATGTATACGTCGTAGGAAATGCCATTCTTGGAACCATGACATACGGCAACGTCACATCGGGATCTGGTGCATTACCCGCCAACTCTACAACCGTCGCGAATGGATCTTCACTGAGTGCAAATTCTGTAACCCTGGGTAATGTCTCTGTTGTGGGTTTATCAACACTCAAAAACATAACATTCTCAGGTAAAATCGTGCCGAGTGCATCGACGAGCATTCAATGGCAAGGTGCTGCAAATGTGGCAATGTTGGAAGTGTATTATGGCTCGGGCGATCGGTATGGGTTGGCACAATATACGAATGGGACGCTGACTCCGCTGAGACTGTACACATCATACTCATACACACCTGCATCCATCCTTTTAGGCAAGTATTCAACAACAGCAGGCCCGGTGTCAACCGATTGGGTCGTGTGCAATTCGAGTGGCATTTACAACCAAACGCAACTGACATTGACGTCTAATTCCATCGCGTATACCGGAGGCGCAAACACCCAGACTATCGCAGACCGCAGCGGCACATTTGGATCCTATGCTGCTGCGGCTCAATTGAATTTTCCAGCGTTTTCTGGCTTGGTCTTGGTACATAATGCGAATGCAGGTGGTGTGTCCATGTTTTTGGTCGGTGGCAACTCGGCAACATGTGTCGCAAATTCATCATCGACATCGAATACGGGAGCCTTCGTTGCCAATGCGACAGTTGCGGGATACACATGGACAAATACGAGCGGCGCCACAGCCAATGCCTCGTTCACTGCCATCCGAACAAACGTGACTAAATAATCTTAGAATCTTAGAATGCTGAGCCGTAGAATTGCCATGTGATTGCACAATCTGAATCTGTGGTGATGACCACATTGCCATTATCTGATGATTTGCCGACAGCAAAGACATTGCACAGTGTACTTTGATGCACAGAAACGGGCATGACATCCATTTCTGTCGCTCCCGCGAGTTTTAAGACGGAGATTGTGGCATGACCAGCTTTGGCATTGGCTCCAGACATCAAATTGGACGTTGAGACGTACAATGTCCCCATGATGTTGTTGAACGGCACATTGGTGCCTATTATATTGTAACCGGGTCCAAAAAAGGACGGATTTTGTTTTAAAATGGCACCTTGAATAGAAATATTGTGTGTGTTACTCTTGGCGTCGAATGCACCATTATCGCAGGTACGAATGAGTACTGTCGAGCTTGAATTTACGTTTCCAATCACTAAATCTTCGGAACCCAGAGTGCCATTAACATAAAAACCACCTGAATCTCCTGAAGCAGTTGTAAAGGGATCAGGTCCGTAGATAGCAGCGACGGTTGATCCGTTTGCAGTAAGGTTCATAATGGTCGTATTGGTACCGCCCGATGTTGATAAAAATGCCCCAATTCCAGTCCCCTGATCACTACTAACACCTCCCATTAACGATAAGCCTACCCCAGTAGTGTTATCCAGTGTAAGTGCACTCGCTCGGAGATTTGCATACCCCGTATTTGTGAATGCATTGTTGGTTGTTGACACACTGCTTGTTTTATACATTTCGATATTCTTGGACGCTGGGTTGTATGCGACCACCACATTGGCACCATTCGTCCCAGATCCAATGTACAACCCCGCATTGCTCGTGAGTCCACCTGAATTGATGACGACGATCGGATCAGCGACAGTCAGTTGTTGCGTGTTCACCGTCGTCGTATTTCCAGAAACCGTCAAATTCCCCGTCACAGTCAAGTCGCCACCGACACTCAAATTTGAACTCGCTGTCAAGGCATTGGTAAACGTGGCTGTACCAGTGGTGAATGTTGTTGGACTTGCCAAGACGACAGAGCTTCCGAGTGTGGTTGTTCCGGTCACGTTGAGGGTACCTGTAGAGAGCGTTGTGAATGTCGCACTAGAGAGGTTTGCCTTTTGGTTGAGTTGGGAAATCACGGTTGTCGCGCCAATGCCACTTAGTTGAGCCAATTCTGTCGCAAGCACTGTCGAGCTTGTGATGGTATTACTTGCGGAGGTCACCAATGCATAACTTGCTTGCACTGCAGAAAGTGTCAAGGCGTTCCCGATGGTTGCATTATTGGCTTGGACAAGGGATGTGTTTGCATAGATTGGTCCTGCGCTGAGGATCAATGCCTTGGAAGCTGAAATGCTCACATTCCCCGTGACTGACAAGTCAGATGAGATGCTCGAGCCGCCTTTTGTTTGGCTTGCAAACACGGCGCATGTTACCCCAGCGGAAATCACATTACACTGACCTGTTGCCCCAAACGCGTATCCCGTAGTTGGGTCGTTGATATTTTGAAATGACACACTTTGCACATTCGAACATGCATACAATATTGCACTGAGTGTTACTGCACCTGTAAATGTGGCTCCACTCAAGTTGGCCTTTTGGTTGAGCTGAGAAATCACCGTTGTGCCCCCAATACCACTCAATTGAGCGAGCTCCGTCAGGGTTGTCACCGAGTTGGCCAGGACGCCCCCCGAGGTTGTCACCAACGCATACTGTGCAGGAATATTGCTCAGCGTCACAACATTTCCAATTGTAAGATTGTTGGCTTTTATGAGTGATGTGTTGGCATAGAGTGGCCCGGATGTGAGTGTCAAGCTGTTCCCGATGAGTGCGTTATTGGCTTGCAGGAGTGATGCGTTGGCATATATGGGACCTGTCGTCACCGTCAAGCTGTTCCCAATGAGTGCATTATTGGCTTGGAGGAGTGATGTGTTGGCATATACGGGTCCGGACGTGAGTGTCAAGCTGTTCCCGATGAGTACGTTATTGGCTTGTAGCAGGGATGTGTTAGCATACAAGGGTCCTGCGCTGAGTATTAATGCCTTGGAGGCAGAGATGCTGACATTTCCATTGATTGTTAAATCTGAATAGATGCTTGATCCAGGCCCACTGGCAGCACTTGACGCAAATGTGGCTATGGGCGTTGAGCCTACCGAAACACCCATATTTGGTGCACCGTATCCGCTGTAGTTAAAGAATATACCGGTTGTTGAATCTGTATTTCCAGTTATACTTGGTGCGTAGCCAAATACACCTCCATTATTAGGAACGGTGAGAACTCCAGTGATCGCAAGACTCGAATTAAATGAGGATCCGCCATATGAGTTGTTCGCGATGATTGCCGAGTTTGTCCCTGCCGACGTAAAGGCGAGTTGTCCCGTGCCAGATTTGTACAACCCCGTGACATCACCGCTGAACGTGAGGACCGGAGCAGACCGTGAACCAGACGAAGAATACTGAATATAGCCGTCTGTGCCCGTGGAAGATATGGCAGTGTTCCCGATGTTTGCATAGCTCACTTGGAAATATGACGAGTTTGCATAGATATTGCCGGCAGTCACGGTCAAGGCTGGTACGCTCGCATTTCCTTGGAGGGTCAAGGCGGTGACATTTCCAAGGCCGTTCCTCCGGTAAAAAACATCCGAGTAATTGATCGTCGTCAATGACATGTCTTACCGGATACACTGTACTGGAGAAATTAAAATCCCGACCCGAAAAATTGCCATGTGATGCTGCAATCCGTATCTGTATGGACAACAAGAGTGTCATTATCTGATGTTTTTCCGACTGTAAATGTTGATATGTTGGTCGAGAGGTGCATGGACAAGGGCATGATATCCATTTCGAAAGATCCGGCAGCTTTCATGATAGATAAGGATCCTTGTGCCATCTTGACATTTGTATTTGACATTTGGTTGGACGCAGAGACATAGAGTGTGCCTGCCACATTGTTATACGTGCTCCCGGCAAGGATATCGTTGACCACAGAGATATAATGCGTGTTGGCCGCAAGGTCAAAGGATCCGCTGGGACACGCACGCACGATGAGAGATGAAGGAGCAGCCAAGTTGCCCACAAAGAGTGTCTTGGCAACTATACTGTACGCCACGATGTTTGATGCACCCGCGAGGCTGGTATATGGCGTGACATCGCTCGATGGCCCAGTGGATGAAAATGCAGATCCGTAAAATTGCCATGTGATGCAACAATCTGAATCTGTTTGGATAACAACATTGCCATTATCTGATGTTTTGCCAACCTTGAATGTTGATAAGTTCGTGCTGGAATGCATGGACAGCGGCATGATATCCATCTCTGCCGACCCCGTGGCCATCAAGACCGACATGACACCATGGCCAATCTTTGCACTGGAGTTGGAAAATTGGTTGGTCACAGAAACAGACAATGACCCCATGACATTATCGAACACGCTGCCTTGCAGAATTGCATTTGCGATGGAGATGTAATGCGTATTTGAGGGCGTGTCAAACGATCCTTTTGGACTCGTGCGCATGATCACAGACGAAGTAGCATTCAAATTGGCCACTAACAAATCTGTGGTAGATACAGACGTTTGTGATGTTGAAGATCCACTGTCGCCGCCACCACCGGACCCTCCAGTGACTGGGACGCCTCCGACAAACAAGGACTCAACTGACAGGCGACCTGAAACAGTGAGTGCACCCACAACTTGCCCCTGAACGCTCAGGTCTTGAACACTTGAGGCCCCTTGCACGGTAATATCTTGAACAATGGATGATCCCTGCACTGTGAGATCTTGTAAATTGCAGTTTCCTTGCACTGTGAGATCTTGAACGGTAGTGGCCCCAAGCACAGATAGGTTATTTGCAACAAAAAGTCCTAGTGCATTTGCAATGAGCACATCATTCCCTGTATTGGCAAGCACAACAAAGTCTGTATAAATTGTCACATTCGAAATATTCCAACCAAGCACGCCGAATGCATCATTTTGGCCATATGCCCCGGCTGACCTCCACCCTAGCGTCCCAGTCTCTCCCCAGATGAAAATGCCCCCTTTGCTGACGTTGGGTGGTGTATACAGAACCGAGTAATTCGCATAGTTTATTCCACAGTTCATCTGACTGTTGAGGTATATCGTCATATTGTGGAGCATGTACAGGCCAGATGTGTTTGCCACGAAGCATGGCTCAACAGAAGTACCACTGCTGTCCCAGCCTTGCACAATCAATTGCCGGGCAATCGTGAGCGCATCTGCATCAGCAATCAAGTATGGGTCGTTATAGATGTTATCTGAAAAGTTAATATAGTTTAATGAACCTTCAAGGATGCGAATGCCATTAACACCAATGATGCATTTGTCGCTGTCAGTAGATAGTAGTTTGACATCTGTGCCAATCACGAGTGTGTTTGAAATTGTTTGCTCAGGGTAAGGAGAAATCAACGGATCACCCCATGCGTCGACCTGAGGAAAATCCAGTGGTGTTGACAGCCTATGTCCCATGATGACGCAATTGTCAAGCTGAACATTTCCCGTAAAATTTGAGTGACCGATGATGCTGGAGTTTGTCAATATGCTACCATCGCCAAGACTTGTGCCGCCAATAATAATGCTGCTACGTGCCTGAACATTCGATGCAATGTCACCACTTCCAACAATGATTGAGGTGTCAAGATATGCCGGGGTCAAGGCTGTCCCAATAAGAATACTGTCATTGCTATACAATTGTATGGATGCTCCTGACCCTGTTCCCACAACGATGCTATCTTGTCCGGATGCTTGCTGACCTGCCTGCATGCCAACAAACACACAATTTGAGGTACCACTTGCATTGTATCCAGCTTCAAATCCAACAGCAACTAAACCACTCGTTGCATGTGCATTGTACCCCGCCGAGGTGCCGACAAAAACACTGCTGGCTGTCCCATTTGCCAAGGTAGCAGATCCATATCCGACAGCGACACTTTGCATTGTTCCAAAAGCGTTTGCACCGGCTTGTGATCCAACCCAAACGTTTTGTGAGCCATTCGCGATGAAACCAGCTGAGGCACCAATGCTGACTGTATCTTGTACCCCGATAGCTTGCGATCCCGCCGAGATGCCGACAAAGACACTGTTGCCTGCCCCATTTGCAGCGTTAGCAGCACCATAACCGACAGCAACACTAGTTGACGTGTTTTTGGCATTTGAACCAGCTTGTGACCCGACCCACACATTTTGGGCTCCATTTGCGGTATACCCAGCTTTGTAACCCAAAGCAACACCATCGGACGCACCCACTCCATTATACCCAGCAAAAGAGCCGACCCATACATTCTGTGATCCCGTGGTGGAGGTTGCAGCTTGGTACCCTATCGCGACACTCGATGACCCAGTTGCATTTTGCGCTGCTTGATATCCCATCCATACATTCTGAGATCCCGTGGCATAGAGTGCTGATTGGTACCCCAGTGCAACGACACTTGATGCCGACGATGCATGTGCGCCAGCTTGGTACCCCATCCACACATTCTGCGACCCAGTTGCCGAGATGGCCGCTTGGTGCCCCACGGCAGTTGTGCTGGACGCACTTGACGCCTGAGCGCCCGCACTCGTCCCGACCCATACGTTGAACGGGCCTGTCGCTGCGTTCCCTGCTCGGTACCCTATAGCTACAACAAATGCAGCAAGGGACGATGCACTCGCTCCGGCAAAGGACCCAATCCATACGTTTTGCATTCCTTGTGCTGTCAGACCCGCCGAAGTACCGATACTGACCGAATCGAGAGTTCCATACGCTTGCGAACCAGCCGAGGCACCTACAAACACACTATTGGCAGCTCCATTTGCATAGGTAGCAGCTCCGTACCCGACTGCGACACTTTGCATTGTACTGGACGCATGTGATCCAGCTTGTGAACCGATCCACACATTCTTGGAGCCGTTTGCAGAGTAGCCAGCATTGTATCCCAAAGCAACGCCGTCCGATGTTCCCTTTGCTTGTGAACCAGCCGAGGCACCCACAAACACACTATTGGCAGCTCCGTTTGCATAGGTAGCAGCTGCATACCCGACTGCGACACTTTGCATTGTACTGGAAGCATTTGATCCAGCTTGTGAACCCACCCACACATTTTGCGAACCATTGGCATTGAGACCTGCTTGGGTACCCACACTGACTGAATCTTGTACACCAATCGCTTGTGCACCCGCAGACACTCCCACAAACACACTATTGGCAGCTCCTTGTGCAGCTGATCCAGATCCATACCCCAGGGCGACGACTTGGAAGGCATTGGAAATGTTTGACCCCGATTGGCTTCCGACAAACACGTTATTGTTGCCAGACACCCCATATCCTGCTGAGTTACCTACAAAAACACATTCGCTGGCTTGCAGAGCGTAAAATGCCGCCATGTATCCAATGGCCACTGTCGACGTCAATGCAAGCACATCAGGTCGAGGTCCGATCCAGTACCCGATTGTCACATTGTATGACCCTGTCACTCTGGACCCGGCCCAGCTTCCAACATACACATTTTCGATTCCAGTAGCCGAGAAGGCTGCAGATTGCCCAATACACACAGCGTCTGACCCCGACACTGTCGCTCCATATCCAATTGCTATGGCATCATTGCAATTTTGCGCGCCTGCACCCGAACCTACAAACACGCTTTGGTAGACATTGAATGCCCCGCTGTTGGTACCGATACACAAGGTGTCAGAACACTTTGCGTTGTGGCCGGCATTCCAGCCTATCAGGATACTGTTATCAGCCTGAGTCGCTCCTTGACCGGCATACAAGCCTATCATGACCGAATTTTCACAGTTCAAAGCGCTCGTCCCCGCCTGGCTCCCGAGCATGACAGTTCCTTGGCAATGGACAGCGTTGTATCCCGCAGAGTACCCGAGAATGACAGAATCTGTGGCGAACCCGGCCGATGCTCCCCCAGCTGCCATGAAACCGACGATGACCGAGTTGTTGAGACGGTATGCAGTGAGAGCCGCATACATACCAATGACGATGCTCTGGAACGCTTGGGTTGCATCGGCTGCGACAAGGGATCCTATCAGTACAGATGATGTGGATTGTACGACATTTCCTCCAGCATGTGATCCAATGCACACCGAGTCGAGCACCGTATTTGCATTCATAGCTGCTCCGTATCCCACAGCGACCACATGTGCCGAGTTGGACGCATATGTTCCAGCATAGGTACCGACCCATGTATTTTGATTTCCGGACGCGTATGTCCCCGCCGACGATCCGACAAATACACTACCAGATGACCCAATCGCCAAAGCTGCAGCATTGTACCCGAGAGCCACCACATTGGATGCGCTGAGAGCACCTGAACCAGCTTGGGAGCCGACCCAGACATTTTGGGATCCGTTTGCTACAAGACCTGCTGAGGCACCGATGCTGACTGAATCTGAGGACCCATTGGCATTGGAACCCGCCGAGGCGCCGACGAAGACCGTGTTGGACGTCCCGTTCGCATCGGACGCAGCTGCATACCCGAGTGCGACGACCTGCGATGCATTGGACGCGTATGCACCCGTTTGAGATCCAATCCATACATTTTGTGTCCCAGAGGTCGTGAACCCGGCCGAGGCCCCGACAGCGACGGTATCTCCAATGACACCCACATTACCTGCCGCCTGGAATCCCAACACGACATTATTGGACCCTACGTTGGAGCCTTGACCACTCAGTGCGCCAACAGAGACATTCATGGTGCTGTTGGAACAATTGGCTCCGGTCCCGTACCCCACAAACGTACACAGCGTGGCATTGGACGCATACTGGCCCGCACTGCCCCCGACAAAGACATTTTTAGAAGATTGGATTGCTTCTTGTCCTGCGAGCGTCCCGACTGCGACCGTGTCATCACACACAGCAACATTCCCGGCAGCTTGGAAACCCACGACCACATTATTGCTGCCGACTTGACCTTGTGCACTGCCTGATCCGACTGCGACATTCATAGCACCTTGGTGGCACCCAACGCCTGCAGATTCGCCCACAAAGGTGTTATCGCTTGTGTCCAAAGCATACATGCCGCTATGTGCTCCGACAAAGGTATTGCGCAATCCACCGACCATGTAGGCGCCAGCGGCATACCCCACGGCCGTGCAATGGAATGACCCGCGCGTATACCTACCTGCATCACTGCCGAGGAGCACCGTATAATGCATGGCTTGTGCGAGGGATGCCGCTTGTGTTCCGATGGCGACGGAGAATGTCGAATTGTGCACTTGTTGCGCGCACCTGGATCCAATGATGACCATATTTTCACATGCATCGTCGATAGAGACGCCGGCATAGGCACCCACGACCACATTATTTGCTCCACGCGCGTACTCGGTATTGAGACCGACGCTGGTATTATCCCTTCCGTCAAGCAACGACACATGAGCTAATTGGTTTATGCGGCTTGTTGTCCCCCCGAGCGTGAGCTGACTTTTAAAGTTCTCCATACGGAGTCCCCGTGTGTGTACTCTGTAGAATTTAAACCTTGAGAATGCACACGCCACACAGTCCGACATGACCACCTTGGAAAGCCGGTACGAGAAACGGATATCCAGTTTGCTTGGAACTGATGCGGAGGTCGAGTACATGCTTGACGCGATGCCTTTCATACGTGAGTACATGGCCGAGCACACCCAGCAGCCCGGCGAAGGACAGGCCACGGAAAGCAAGGCCATGGACGGGTTTGTGACCATCTCAAGGAAAGGCAACAAACATGCCGTGTACCAGCAATACCTCGAGCATGTCGAAAAGGATTTCGAGGCGGCCCAGGCTCGTCCTTTGAAGGGCGATGGTGTGCTCCAAAAGGCCTGGGCATGCACCTCGTGTTGCGTGACACTGATCCTCAATGAGCGTGAATCGATGCTTGTGTGTCCAGAATGTGGCTGCACTCAGGTGTTCACAGATACACAGGCTTTGACGTATGACCAGGAAATCGAGCAGACCACCAAGGTCGTAACGTTTGCGTACAAGCGCATGAATCATTTCACGGAATGGTTGAACACCTTGCAAGGCAAAGAGAACACCGAGATTCCCGTCGAAGTACTGGAAGCTGTCCGAGCCGAGTTCAAGAAGGAGCGTGCGTGCAAACGGAGCGATGTCACGCCAGACAAGGTCCATGCCTTCTTAAAAAAGCTGCGTCTGAACAAATTTTACGATAACAAGTACGCCATTTGCAACGCGGTGAGCGGCTTGGCACCTCCTCAATTGCCACAACATTTGGAAGATCGTCTCAAGCAGATGTTCAATGATATCCAAGAACCGTTTGAGAAGCACAAGCCGAGCACACGGAAGAACTTTTTGTCGTACGGGTACGTGCTGTCCAAATTTTGTCAGTTGTTGGGCGAAGATGGTATCCAAAAGTTCTTCCCGCTTCT
>Ga0214187_1000046_pt1 | contig 34159 bp, 28 predicted proteins | sample TroBogEpilimnion_4_FD_153025 | JGI IMG/M metagenome (GOLD analysis project Ga0214187, IMG submission 153025) | Freshwater microbial communities from Trout Bog Lake, WI - 24JUN2008 epilimnion | ecosystem: Environmental > Aquatic > Freshwater > Lake > Epilimnion/Euphotic zone | place: Trout Bog...
ATCAGTACCTTAAACAACAAAGAACGCCATAATGATTACTTGTGCGAACTGAGCCGCTTACATCCCCGCCCTGAAGAGACGGGGTTTTACGCTATACATGGATAAAACCCTACATCTTTACCCTAAACCAAGCCGCGTAAAGTGCTGGCAAAAACAAAATGGTGAGTACAGTTGCCACCGCTAAACCGCCCATAATAGCCACGGCCATCGGTCCAAAAAATACACTACTAGTCAGCGGTATCATCGCTAAAATAGCCGCAGCCGCTGTGAGCATAATCGGTCTAAATCTTCGCAAAGTCGATTCAACGATGGCTTGCCACGCTTCAATGCCGGTGCTTCTATCTTGTTCTATTTGATCGACTAAGATCACGGAGTTGCGCATAATCATACCCGATAAGGCAATAGTGCCTAGCATAGCCACAAAGCCAAAAGGTTTATCAAATAACAATAAGGCGATAGTGACGCCAATCAGTCCTAGGGGCGCGGTTAATATCACCAAAAATACCCTAGAAAAACTTTGTAGTTGCACCATTAAAATACTTAGGACTGCAATTAAAAACAGCGGAAAACCTGCCGCGACCGACGCACCACCCTTAGCGGATTCTTCTACCGCACCGCCAGTTTTTATACTGACGCCTGTAGGTAAACTGGCTTTAATAGCGTCTAATTGCTGATCTATCTGCTGCGAGACCACAGCGGCTTGCAAATCACCTTGTAAATTAGCTCTTACGATAATCGAGGGTTGACGATCACGTCGCCAGATCACCCCTTCTTCAAAATCTGAACTGAGGGTGGCTAGTTGTGCCAATGGCACGGCACCTGAGGGCGTATTAATCATTAAGTCAGGTAAATGTGATAAATGTGTACGCTCCATTTCTGGGCCACGCGCGACTAAGTTGATGCGCTCGTTACCCTCTCTAAATTCAGTCACAAACACTTCGTGTGAGGCTGCATTAATGACGGTAGCGACATCGACAGTACTCACACCCAATAGGCGTGCTTTCGCTTGATCAACCTCTATATGCACCACTTTGCTGGGCTCTTCCCAATTAAGTTGCACATTGAGTAGATTGGCATGAGTACGCATAATACTAGCCACTTGACGGGCAATGTCGCGTATTTGGGTAATATTGGCACCAGAAACCCGAAATTGAACGGGAAAACCTACGGGTGGGCCATTTTCTAAACGCAGCACCGAGGCACGTAACTCTGGGTAGTCGCTCTCAAATAAAGACAGCAAATCTAAACGCAAGGCTTCTCTAGCGGCTAGCGTTTTTGTCAGAATAACAAATTGACCAAAACCTCGATGCGGTAATTGTATATCTAAAGGTAAATAAAATCGGGGCGCACCCGTACCGATGTAAGCGACGAAATTATCGACCCCTTCGTGTTGTTGTGACCAGTTTTGCAACCATAGCTCTAATTTTTTAACTTGTGCATTGGTGGCCTCATAGGAAGAGCCTTCGGTCATACGTAAATCGACCACTAATTCTAGTCGTGTTGAATCGGGGAAAAACTGCTGCTGCACTTTACCAAAACCGATGATAGCTATCACAAATATCATCAAAGTGATGACCAGTACTGTTTTTCGGTAACGAACACAGCGTGTAATCAGCGCTCGTAAGCGCTGGTAAAACGGCGTGTTATAAATATCGTGATGATGAGTGCTGTCAGTATTTACACTTAACTTTAACTTCGCCCTTAACCAAAGACTCATTTTTGAAGGAACGGGGCTCTCAGTGTAATTAGGCAGTAAGTGATAACCTAAAAAAGGCACTAATATCACCGCTGCAAACCAAGAAATAATCAGAGCGATAGCCGACACTTGAAAAATAGAGCGCGTGTATTCACCCGTAGCAGAACTTGCCGTTGCAATCGGCAAAAATCCCGCCACCGTCACTAAGGTACCCGTAAGCATGGGCATAGCGGTGGAACGGTAAGCAAAGGAGGCGGCTTTGATTCGACTCCAGCCTTGTTCCATTTTAGAAGACATCATTTCTACAGCGATAATGGCATCATCAACTAATAAGCCTAAAGCTAAAATTAACGCACCTAGTGATATTTTGTGTAAGCCTATGCCATAGAGATACATCACCAAAAAAGTACTGGCTAATACCACAGGAATGGTAATAGCTACTACCATGCCACTACGCCAGCCTAAAGAAAGCAAGCTAACGCTAAGCACGATCACCAAGGCTTCTATCAGCGACTTTACGAAATCATTAACTGAATGAGCGACAATTTTAGGCTGTAGAGTGACTGGATTTAACGCTAAACCCACCGTTAAGTCAGGCTGTATTTTTGCCATGACCGTATCTAGCTCATGACCCAAACTAATAATATCGCCACCGTCTTTCATGCTGATACCCAACAGCAAACTGTCTTTACCTTGATAGCGTATACGGCTACGAGGCGGATCTTCATAACCCCGATAAATATGCGCGACATCACCCAGTCTAAAATCTTGATTATTGGCACGCAGTCGTAATTGATTTAAATCCTCTAAGGTATTGTATCGGCCTGATACGGCAATACGGATACGTTCATCTGTAGATTCAAAGGTACCGCTAGGCACTACCGCATTTTGTGCTTGCAAAAGCCCCATCAGAGCATTGGCACTCAGGCCCAAACTAATTGATTTCGCGTTTGATAACTCTATAAAAACACGCTGTTCTTGTTCACCAAAAAATTCGACTTTTGCGACATCGGGGATTTTTAATAACTCCGTTCTAATCAGTTCAGCCTGTTTTTTTAAGGCGGCATAATCAAAGCCATCACCCGTTAAAGCATACATACTGCCATAGACATCACTGAACTCGTCATTGAAGGTTAAACTTTCAATAGCTTGTGGCAAGGTGTGACGTATATCGCCTATTTTTTTTCGAACTTGATACCAGACTTCGGGAACATCTTTGGATAAGGTATCATCTTTGGCAACCAGAAAGATCATCGACTCACCAGGGCGCGAAAAACTACTGGAATAATCTAAATGTGGCACTTCCTGAAGTTTCTTTTCTAGTTTGTCCGTGACTTGTTGCTCGACTTCCTGAGCACTCGCGCCTGGCCAAGTGGTATGGACTAGCATGAGTTTAAAGGTAAAAGGCGGATCTTCAGATTGACCTAATTTAGTATAAGAAAACAAGCCCGTAATGGTCAGCATTAACATCAAATACAACACTAAGACCTGATGTTTTAAAGCCCAATCTGACATATTAAAGCGTGGACTGGCTAGCGCTTCTTTATTCATGGCGTCATCTCAACGATGGGTTTAACCAGTTGATCTTTAATCAGCGTATGTACACCGGCAATGGCTATTTTTTCACCCGCTTGCAATCCCTGCCTTATTAACACCCCGTCTTCGGTAAAAGCGCCTGTGATAACCTCGCGTGGCTGTGCTTTATTGTGCTCATCAATCACCCAGACCACTGGCTTATTATTAATTTCGGTAAGTGCGCGACTGGGTATGAGATAGCCTAAAGTGGCTAAGGGCTGGTTAATATTAAAATATACACCAGCGGTCATGCCTAGCTTGATAGCTTCATCAGCACCGTTAAGGGTGATACGTACATTAAATGCGCGAGTGGCCGCATCGGCAATAGGAGAAATCTCTCTAACCACGCCCGTATAAGTCTCGGTCTGATTGGACCATAACTTCACCATGACCTGAGCATTTAATTTAACGTCAGACAGGCGCGATTCAGGAACGGCAACCGAAACGTCAATCGCGTGGGTATCTGCAATCTTTACGATGACTTCACCGGCTTGTATCACTTGCCCAGGCTCTGCATGAACCATAGTAATAACGCCATCACGATCTGAGCTTAGATTAACGTATTGCATTTGATTTTCTGTAACCTGCGCTTGCGCCTTACTTTGAGCAAGCCTCGCATTGGCGGTTATATATTGAGCCTCTTTGATATCTAAGGCTGACGCTGATATAAATTTTTTAGCAAACAATTGGCGCTGGCGATTGAGCTCTGCCAGCGCTAAGTTTTTATCGGCCTCTGCAGCACTCACAGCCGCCAGCGCTGCGGTCACGCTTAAGTGATTATCAAGTGGATCTAAATAAGCTAATACCTGGCCTTTTTTAACCAAGGCCCCTACGTCTACGTTGCGCTTAATGATTTTGCCATTCACTCTAAAGCCCTGACTCGATTCATAGCGCGGACGCAGCTCACCGACTAAAATCATGCCATGTCCTGAGGTTTTTTCACCGACCACACTGACCAAGGCTGGCCTAGGCGGTGTTTCGGCGGGCGGTGCTTTGCTACAGTCAGTTAGCAGCACTATTAATAAGCATCCTATGAGTATTTTTTTCATAAACGTATCAGGTAAAGGAGTTTGGTGAGTAGAGTTAACGCGACATCACGTTAAGGCTTGGATTATTGAACGAGTTGCTGATTGATATCGACTAAATCACTTTCTGCAACCACGCCTGCGGCGGCTTTCAATCGGATAATATTCACTAAATAACTAATGCGTGCTTGCAGTAAATCACGCTGGGCACTAAAGCATTGTTGCTGAGCATTGAGTACATCAACACTGGTACGCAGGCCGACATCATAACTCACATGGGTAGAGTCTAACTGACTTTGACTACTGACTAAGGCTTGCTCATAGGCTTTTACCTGAGCAATGCTAGTGCTTAAGTTTAAATAAGCACGCTGGGTCTCTTGGCTCATTTGTCTCCTTGCAATATCCACATCATTGAGTGCTTTTTGTTTATTTAACACCGCTTGCCGCACACGGGAAGCCGTACCTCCGCCTTGATAGAGAGGTACTTGTAATTGCAAACCTACACTGGCGTTCTTAAGATCACTGCCAAAACCGTAATAACTGCCACTGGCATAACTATCAGAAACACTGGCGACGGCATCCAATGTCGGTAAATGCCCCGCATTAGCATGTTCTATGGCTTGCTCAGATAATTTGACACTATCTTGATGGATTTGTATGTTTAAATCATTTATCGCTGCAACCTCTAGCCATTTAGCCATGCTTTGCTCTAAGGCATGGGTTTGCATGCGGGTATTGACTGCCGCTAAAGACAGCGGGATTTCACCGGTAATGGCCTGAACGCCTTGTTGGGCTATTTGATGATCATTAATGGCCGCTATCTCTTGGGCAAGCACTAAATCATAACGCGCTTGCGCTTCATTAACATCGGTACTGGTATTAGTACCGGCATCAAAGTTGGCTTTAGCTTGTTCTAGCTGACTTAGAATCGCTGTTTTTTGTGCCGCTAATAACGCACTTTTATCTTGCGTGTTTAACACCTCAAAATACGCTAAGGTCGTGCGTAACAGTAAGGTTTGCTGGGTTAAATACAATTGTTTATCCGCTAAACTAACTTGAGTTTTCGCCTGTTCTAACTCGACTATGTTTTGTTGTCGATAAATCGGTTGATGCGCTTCAACACCATATTGATAACCTGAAAAGGATTGTGCGCCACTACGAAAAGGAAAGCCTGTGCCCACACCACTAAAGGCAATATCGGTATGCGTAATAGCGGTGCCTGCATTAAAGTTAACTACAGGACGATACAATGCCTTACCTTGCTGGATAATTTCCTGAGTTGCTTGATTGGCCACTAAGGCTGATGCCAGTGTCGCATCATGCGCTAAAGCCAAATTATAAATATCAAGCAGTGATTGTGGCTTGTTTTCAGCATGAACAATGGCTGTCGTATTAAGAATTAATATCAGTAGAAAGAAGAACTTTAGCATATAAGTTTTAAGACTCTATATGAAACGTAGTGAATAAATAAAACACCTTTTACATAGCTGAAAACGCCTAAGTCCTCATCCCAGCAGGGAGGGCATCAAGAAACTTGGACAGAATACAAACTACAAGAGGTACGCATCGAATGTAGATAGTGTTTATCATGGCTGCAAAACAAGCCTTTGCCACAGGGGGAAAAGCTCAATGAAAATAACTCACGACCTTAAGTATTCAGGCTGCCTCGCTATAAAGAACAGAACTGAATACTGACTTAAGAACAGCGGTGTTATTTCGACAGGACTTGAGCCGTCAGACCTTTTAAAATGCCATCTAAAGGCAAAGCACAAGCAGGTACAAAAGTTTGCATAAAATACTCCACCTCAGGTAATGCTGAGTCATTTAGCTTTTGCTCTAATTCATTGGCGGTGATGCTAAATTCAAGATTACCCGCACGTAACTCCGATAAACATTTCAAATAAGCCGACAAGGTGTCGGCGGCTTTGATAATCTGGTGGTGACTCTCAGGGTGATGCTCGTCATTTAAGAGTGCTTGATAGGCGGCTTGTAAAGGATCGGGCAGTAAGCTGACCAATTCATCACAGGCTATCGTTTCTATTTGCCGATAAGCCGTGGTTATGGAACTTGAGAAGTATTTAATCGGTGTAGGTAAATCACCGGTTAGAACTTCACTGGCATCATGAAATAAAGCCGCTGTGGCAATAGCATTGGCATCGACCTGCCCCATAAAGAACTCATTGCGTATCAGCGCTAAAGCATGTGCGATAACAGCCACTTCCCAACTGTGTTCCATCACGTTTTCAGGCTCTGCATTACGCATCAAGCCCCAACGCTTAATCCAACGTAATCTGGATAGATAGGCATAAAATTTACTAGAAGAAGCGGAGTGACTCATGAGCGTACCTTTTAAATTATTATCGTGGATTAACATGGCTTATGTTGTAAAGATAGCAAATAATGGTGACGTTCGCTAATTAAATTGTATGCAAGATGAGGGCTTAATTTAACTTTACTCACCAGTAAACGTTTATATCTTCCAAGTTAAGATGAATCTATCATACATTCTACTAAGCGAGTGTGATAGGATTGGAGCACAAGGAATTCATAATAATCTTATGCCGTTTTGTAGGATGGATAAGCACTAGCTCATCCAGCTATTATTGTAGCGACGGACTTAACTATAAACTCGGCAAGTGTCGCTTACAACGCAGTGGATGTCCGAAATGCTCCATCTCTACAAGCTTACTTTAATTCTAAATTCAACCGCCTACTTACGCTAATAATCATGAGCCATCAATCTATAATAGGTCCTGTCATGCTGGACATCGAGGGCTTAACTTTAGCGCCACATGAACATGACAAGCTAAAGCACCCGAATACCGGCGCCGTTATTCTTTTTGCACGTAACTATCAAGATCCCCAGCAAGTGACAGAGCTTATTGAAAGTATACGTGCGGCAAGACCTGGGCCACTGCTTATTGCCGTTGATCAAGAAGGCGGTAGAGTACAGCGTTTTAAAAACGGTTTTACGCGCCTACCGCCCGCAGCCATTTATGCACTAAGCCCTGAATTAGCAGAGCCTGCGGGATGGTTAATGGCGGTTGAATTATTAGCCGTGGGGGTTGATTTTAGCTTTGCCCCTGTTTTGGATATTGATTGCGGCGTTAGTCAAATTATAGGGGATCGTTCTTTTTCTACCGAAGCCATTTTGGCCACCCAACTCTCTAGTGCTTTTAGAATGGGCATGAAACGCGCTGGCATGGCAGCCACCGGCAAGCATTTCCCTGGCCATGGCGCTATCGCCTTAGATTCACATCTGACCTTACCTATTGACGAACGTGATTTAGACAGTTTACGTAACAACGACTTAATTCCCTTTAAACAGTTAATTAATGAGGGCTTAGAAGCGGTGATGCCCGCCCATGTTCTTTATCCTAATATTGATCCTAACCCAGCCGGCTTTTCCAAATTTTGGATACAAACCATACTACGTGAAGAATTAAAGTTTAATGGCGTGGTTTTTAGTGATGACTTAAGCATGGCTGGAGCCGCCTTTGCAGGTGACTTTCCTGAACGCGCCCAACGCGCACAACAAGCAGGTTGTGATATGTTATTAGTCTGCAATAATCCACTAGCCGCAGAACAAGTGCTAGAGGCGCTACCCGTGACTAATGATCCTATTAGATCCTTGCGTCTAATGCGCATGCAAGGTCACAGACAGTTAGATAGAGTACACTTAATGAACTCTAGTTTATGGCAAGAAACCACTATACTTATTAACCAACATCGTGAACGCTATGCTTAAAGAGATTAATACGGTACAAACAGAAGCTGACTTACTCGTTAATGAACAACAAATAGCCATTGCCATCACTCAAATCGCTGAGCAAATTAACTGCCTGCTCGTTGATCGAAATCCTTTAGTCTTATGTGTTATGAATGGAGGTCTAGTCTTTACTGGCCAGTTATTACCGCAACTGACCATAGCGCTTACTTTAGACAGTATTAACGCTAGCCGTTATCATAACAAAACCAGTGGTGGCGCTATTGAATGGAGCAATACTCCACAAACACCGATTAAAGGCAGAACCATACTGATTGTTGATGATATATTGGACGAAGGTGTCACTCTTGCTGCCATCTATGAATATTGTCTCGCGCATGGCGCAAGCTCTATCTATAGCGCCGTGTTAGTCAATAAGTTACTAGGACATAGCAAACCCATTTATGCTGACTTTATAGGTCTCAACCTAGAAAACCGTTATTTATTTGGCTATGGCATGGACTACAAAGGTTATTTACGCAATGCACCCGGCATTTATGCCTGCAAAGAACATCACGAGGAATAATAATGACCACATTAGCGATTATTGGCGGTAGCGGCCTTAGCCAACTCAAAGAACTGACTATTATCAAACGTGAGCAGCTCAACACACCTTATGGCGCACCTTCTGCTGAGTTTATTACTGGTGAACTTAACCACCAAAAAATCATTTTTCTGGCTAGACATGGTAATCCCCATACCTTAGCACCCCATAAAATCAACTATCGTGCTAATATTTGGGGTCTTAAGCAATTAGGGGTTGAACGTATCATTGCCGTAGCCGCTGTAGGCGGCATTAGTACCGCAATGGCACCTGAACATATCGTTATACCCGATCAAATTATTGATTATAGTCATGGCCGTTTACATAGCTTTTTTGATGATAAAAATCATCCCGTGACCCATATAGACTTTACTTACCCTTATCAGCCTAGCCTACGTAAAGCCCTAATTACAGCGGCTGCTAATGCGCAGATATCTATTAGCCCTGTTGGTACATACGGTTGTACCCAAGGGCCGCGACTAGAAACCAGCGCTGAAATTAAACGCATGCAACAAGATGGCTGTGATCTAGTCGGTATGACGGGCATGCCCGAAGCCGCTCTAGCCAAAGAGTTAGGTATTGATTATGCAGCAATTGCGGTGGTCGCCAACTGGGCCGCAGGCAAAGGCGAAGGTGAAATTTCTATGGCTGAGTTAGAACAGCATTTGCAAATGGGCATGATAAAAGTCATCAAGTTGCTCAATGCTTTTATCGCCTTGCCGTAATAAAAAAATCTAAGATTGTTTGAGTTAGCTGTCGCCTAACTCAAGCTCACAAAAAATGCTGGGTTGCAAAAAAACACAATCCAACTTACATTGACGCTAACCGTTGCACACGGACTTTAAGTTTAGGAGATAACATGCAAGCTTTTGTTAACCATCTCGCCACAGAAAACCAATATCAATCTACACATTTATTGCGCATACTCCATGCTATTCAAGCTCGCTATCATTACATTCCTGAGTCAGCGATAGAGCAATTAGCCCCTTTATTAAATATTACCCGCACCCAGATCATCGGCGTTATTGAATTTTATAGTTTTTTTCATTTAACAGCGCGTGGTCGCTATGAACTATTAATCAGTGATTCTATTACCGACCACCTAGTCGGCAAACAGGCACTCACCGACTATTTATCCACAAAACTACACGTTGCTGTCGGTGAAGTTCGGGCAGATGGCCTTGTTAGCTTAGATAATACCTCTTGTACCGGACTCTGTGATCAAGGCCCTGCTGGCTTAGTGAATGGTTATGCCCTGCCCCATCTTGATCATGCGCGTATCGATCAAATTAGCGAGCTGATTAATCAGGAAATTCCTATCGAGCTATGGCCTAGTGAGTTATTTCAAGTCGATGATCATATTGTTAAGCCAGGTTTATTATTAAGTCATCTACTAACACCGGGCGATGCTTTGCAATCAACGTTTAATCGTGGCTTAACGGCCACTTTGGCCGAACTCGATGCCTCAGGTCTTCGCGGCCGAGGTGGTGCAGGTTTTAAAACCGCCAGCAAATGGCACTATTGTCGCGATGAATCCGAATCTCAGCGATATGTCATTTGCAATGCTGATGAGGGAGAACCCGGCACCTTTAAAGACCGAGTACTATTAAATAGCTATGCTCAGCAAGTCTTTGAAGGTATGACGGTTTGTGCTGCCATTATCGGAGCGCAACAAGGCTTTTTATATTTACGCGGCGAATATCTATTTTTGTATGAAAAGCTGCAACAAATACTGGCAGAGCGCAGGCAGCTGGGCTTATTGGGCAACAACATACTCAATAGCGGTATACATTTTGATATCGACATCTGCTTAGGTGCGGGAGCTTATATCTGTGGCGAAGAATCTGCTTTAATTGAATCGCTAGAAGGAAAAATGGGTATTCCTCGTAATCGCCCACCTTATCCTGTGACTCAGGGCTATTTAGGTAAACCCACCGTCGTTAATAATGTAGAGACTTTTTTAGCCGCCGCAGCGATTGCGCATCTAGGCGGCCAATGGTTTGCTAATATAGGCACAGAAAAATCCAAGGGTACTAAAATTTTAAGTATCAGCGGCGATTGTGCACGCCCCGGTATTTATGAATATGCTTTCGGAACGACTGTAGAGACTATCCTAAGCGATTGTGGTGCAGAGGAATTGTTGGGGGTGCAAATCGGAGGCCCTTCTGGACTGTTTATTTCTGAACAAGAGCTACAGCGCAAATTGGCATTTGAAGATTTAGCGACCGGCGGCTCTTTCATCATTTTTAACAAACACCGTAATTTGCTAGAGATCGTTAATAACTTCACACGCTTTTTTGCTCATGAAAGTTGTGGCTTTTGTACACCCTGCCGCGTTGGTACGTCTTTATTGAAAAATCAACTGGCGAAAATTGTTGAGGGTCATGGTTCGGCTGGTGATGTGGTGGCACTCGAAGAATTATGCGCTTTAGTTAAAAATTATAGCCATTGTGGCCTAGGGCAAACTGCTGCAAATCCTATCATTAGCACTTTGTCTCGTTATCCTGAACTATATCAGAGCCGTTTGAAAAACATCAGTTATGAACCTGGCTTTGATCTGGATGCCGCCTTAGAAACCGCAAGGCAACTGGCTAATCGCAACGATGCTGCCGCACATTTAACGCAAGTGGAGCAAGACTGATGACTAAAACTATACGCATTGATGGCAATACCATCCCCTTTGAAGAGGGACAAACTATTATTGAAGCGGCAACAGCTGCCGGCATTTACATTCCGCATTTATGTCATCACCCAGAATTCACACCGCATGGCAGTTGTAAGCTCTGTACGGTTAATGTCAATGGTCGCAACTGTTCGGCGTGTACTTTTCCTGCGATGGATGGTCAAGAAATACTTAATAATAGCCAAGAATTGAAAGCCGATCGGCAAAAAATAACCCAAATGCTCTTTGTGGAGGGCAATCATTTTTGCCCCTCCTGTGAAAAAACCGGCAACTGCCAGTTACAAGCCGTGGCCTATCATTTAAATATGCTAGATAGTCATTTTCCGCATTTTTATGCACACCGAGAAGTCGACGCTAGTCATGCTGAGGTGTTAATTGACCATAACCGCTGTATTTTTTGTACTTTATGCGTCAGAGCCAGCCAAGAGCATGACGATAAAGAAGTATTTGCTATCAGTGGTCGCGGCATTAATAAACATCTCATCGTTAATGCCGAAAGTGGCTTATTAAAAGACACTAATTTAGAGGCGACTGATCTAGCAGCTCATATTTGTCCAACCGGCGCCATATTGATTAAACGCACGGCTTATCAAGTCCCTATCGGGGAACGTAGTTATGATAATCAACACATTGATCAAGTCAGCTTAGCTTTGGTACATACTGATGAAAACTAAAATAAGAATCGCCACCACCTCATTAGGCGGTTGTTTTGGCTGCCACATGTCTTTATTAGATATAGATGAGCGCTTGATACCACTGGCAGAACTCATAGAGTTTGATCGCTCACCATTAACCGATATCGAACACTGCACGAATTGTGATATTGGTTTAATTGAAGGTGGCGTTTGTAATTCTGAAAACGTGCATGTATTACGCGAGTTTCGTAAAAACTGCAAAATCCTAGTCGCTGTAGGCGCTTGCGCCATTACAGGCGGACTACCTGCTATGCGTAATTTTATTCCGCTGGAAGAGTGTCTCGCTGAGGCATACATCCACGGTATAGGGGTAGAAAACGCACAAATCCCCAATGACCCTGAGCTGCCTTTGTTATTGGATAAAGTACGTCCCTTACATGAAGTGGTAAAAGTAGATTACTTTTTACCGGGCTGTCCCCCCTCAGCGGAAGTGTTTTGGACTTTTTTAAATGATTTAATCGCCGGCCGTGAACCTAGCCTACCTTATGAGTGCGTGCATTATGATTAATTTGGCAAATCCGGCGTAACCCAACTCTAGCCTTAACCGTTCACCCTTCGACAAGCTCAGGGCGAACGGTTAAACCTAGCATCTGTCAGCTTTAAGTGGGTAGCCAACACTTGAGTATAACAATGAGCGCGGAGCATGGAAATAATAGCCTATTCAACTTGGAATATTCTCATTGCCTTCCTGTAGTAACACCTACTAAATACGAATACATCGACTATTGATTGACTAAGTAGGCCGTAGTCGTAGAAAATAGCCGTCATTTTAGCCCAATTAATCGCCTAAACCAGTATGGATAACCACGTTACTTCCCCAAACAGTTTAGTGTCTGTACGTAACTTGTCATTTTCTCGCGGCACTACGAAAATATTTGACAATATTTCACTCGATTTTGAACGTGGTAAAATCACCGCCATTATGGGGCCTAGCGGCACCGGAAAAACCACCTTACTTAAATTGATCGGCGGCCAACTTTACCCAGACCAAGGTACTATTAGCGTTGATGGCGAAAATGTACATCAATTACGCAGAGCCGAGTTATACAATTTACGTAAACGCTTAGGTATGCTTTTTCAGAGTGGCGCTTTGTTAACAGACATGAATGTTTATGATAACGTGGCTTTTCCGTTACGCGAACATACGCATTTGCCTGAATCCATGATACGCACCTTGGTGCTCATGAAACTTCAAGCAGTCGGTTTAAGAGGTGCTCGCAATCTAATGCCGAATGAGCTATCAGGGGGCATGGCTAGACGTATTGCCTTAGCTAGAGCCATTGCTCTGGATCCCATGATGATTTTGTATGATGAACCGTTTACCGGCCAAGATCCGATTTCTATGGGCATCTTAGTACACTTAATTAAATCTCTAAATACTACGTTGGGTCTAACCAGTATTATCGTCTCTCATGACGTACACGACACCTCTGCGATTGCTGATTACATCTATGTCCTATCCGGTGGGAAAATTGTCGGGCAAGGTACACCACAAGAAATCCAACAATCAGAATCTGAATGGGTACAGCAGTTTATGACAGGAGCTGCAGATGGCCCAGTTCATTTTCATTATCCCGCCAAAGATTATATCGATGATCTGTTATCATCTGGAAAACGTTATTAACGATCTCTACTATAAATCGACATTAACTTTAATAACTAAATGACATCATGACAGCATTTTTACAATATTTAGGTCAGAGTACGCGCATCAGCTTTACCAAGCTAGGACGAGCCAGTTACTTTTTACTGCAAATCCTAGCCGGCGTATTAAGCTTGTTGGCACGCCCTCGTTTATTACTCAAGCAACTCTATTCTGTTGGCGTATTATCTTTTCTGATTATTACTATTTCTGGACTCTTTGTCGGTATGGTTTTAAGCCTGCAAGGTTATTACACGCTTTCTGACTTTGGTGCCGAAGAAACCTTAGGCGTCATGGTTGCCGCTTCTTTAGTCAGAGAATTAGGCCCCGTGGTTTCAGGACTCCTTTTTGCTGGGCGGGCGGGTTCTGCATTAACCGCTGAAATTGGCTTAATGAAAGCCACTGAACAACTATCCGGCATGGAAATGATGGCCGTTGATCCCATAAAGCGCATTGTTACACCCCGCTTTGTCGCCGGCTTAATTTCTATGCCTTTGCTGGCTGCATTATTTAGTGCCGTGGGCATTATCGGCGGACAAATGGTCGGTTGTGGCTTGTTAGGCGTTGATGATGGCGCGTTTTGGTCACAAATGCAGGCTGGAATCGATTTTAGAGATGATATCCTTAATGGTGTCATTAAAAGCTTGGTTTTTGGCTTTGTTAGTTCTTGGATAGCATTATTTGAAGGTTATGATGCTATCCCTACCTCGGAAGGTGTTAGTCGAGCAACGACCCGCACTGTGGTTAATTCAGCTTTTAGTATTTTAGGTCTGGATTTTATCTTGACCGCACTCATGTTTGGAGAACATTAATGCAACACACTAGCACCCAAGACACTTTTGTTGGCCTTTTTGTCGCCTCAGGTATAATCGGATTGTTTTTTCTTGCCATGCAAGTCAGTAACTTAAGCTCTTTTGTTAGCGAAGATAGCTATACCATCACCGCACGCTTTGAAAACTCTGGTGGCTTAAAAATCAAATCACCTGTTTCAGCGGCAGGCGTTAAAATCGGCCGAGTAACCGCTATTAACTTCGATCCAAAAACCTTTGAATCTGTCGTTAAGATGAGTATTAATTCTAAATATAACGCCCTTCCAGATGACACGACTGCCAGTATATTTACAGCCGGCTTATTGGGTGAGCAATATGTTAATTTGGATGCCGGTGGTTCAGATACCCCGCTTAAAAATGATGGCACCATTGAAATTACGCAATCTGCAATTATTCTTGAAAAAGCCTTAGGTCAATTTCTATTCAAGTCTGCGGAAGAAAAAAAGTGACCCAGCTAACTATTATTGCTCAAGATGATGGGCATTTTATGATCGATGGTGATTTGACTTTTGCAACAATAGATCAGCAAACCATAAAATCAGTTGCCTTTTTAACGACGGCAAAACATATCACCATTGATTTGAGTCGCGTGGTGAGTACTGATAGTGCAGGCTTGGCGCTTATGATTGAATGGATAAAATATACTAAGCAGCACAGAACTCAAATCATTTTCAAAAACATTCCCGATCAATTGCTTAATCTTGCTAAACTCAGCGGTTTTGATAAGACAGGCCATTTTGCTGCGCAAACTGAAAAGGGATAAAACCTTGATCCCTTCTCTTTCACATAGACACTTTAAAAGCATCTTATGGATAAATTAATCATTACTGGCGGCTCACGCCTTTCCGGTGAAATACGCATTTCTGGCGCTAAAAATGCCGCCTTACCTATACTGGCAGCGACCTTGCTTTCAGATAAACCAGTTAGCGTGGGTAACATCCCTCATCTACACGATATCACGACCACTATGGAGCTTTTAGGGCGCATGGGCGTTCGCTTAGTGGTGGATGAAAAGATGAATATCGAAGTCGACAGCAGCACTATCAATAGTTATGTTGCGCCTTACGAATTAGTCAGAACGATGCGTGCGTCTATTTTGGTACTGGGGCCTTTACTGGCAAGATTTGGTGAAGCGCATGTCTCTTTACCGGGCGGTTGCGCTATCGGCACTCGACCTGTTGATATACATATCAACGGCCTCATTAAAATGGGGGCAGACATTACCGTCGAAGGCGGCTTTATTCATGCCAAAACAACGAGATTAAAAGGCTGTCGCTTAGTCCTTGAACAAATCACTGTAACCGGCACTGAGAATTTATTAATGGCAGCGACCTTAGCAGAAGGCACGACCATTATTGAAAATGCGGCAAAAGAGCCTGAAGTAACCGACCTCGCCTTATTCCTAAATGCTATGGGCGCTAAAATCACTGGCATAGGTACCGATGTTTTAATTATAGAAGGGGTAGAAAGCTTAGGCGTTGAAGACTTGCACTATGACATACTCCCCGATCGTATCGAAACAGGTACTTATTTGATTGCTGCGGCGATTACTGGCGGAAAAGTTAAACTTAAAAACACTCGCCCTGATATTTTGGATGCTGTTTTAGAAAAATTGGTTGAAGCGGGCGCTGAAATCACCACAGGTGACGATTGGATTGCTCTGGATATGCATGGCAAAAAACCCAAAGCGATTTCTTTGCGCACAGCGCCCTACCCTGCATTTCCAACGGATATGCAAGCTCAATTCATTGCACTTAATTGTATTGCTGATGGCGTAGGTATTGTCACAGAAACCATTTTTGAAAATCGTTTTATGCATGTACAAGAGTTACAGCGCATGGGTGCTGACATTAAGCTTGAATCTAATACCGCTATTTGTACCGGCACTAAAAAATTAACAGGTGCGCCTGTGATGGCAACCGACTTAAGAGCATCGGCTAGTCTTGTTGTTGCGGCATTGGCCGCAGAAGGCGATACGCTGGTTGATCGTATTTACCATATAGATCGCGGCTATGACCACATTGAAGAAAAGTTGTCGCAATTAGGCGCGACTATTCGCCGCGTTCCTAACTAAGGTCTAACTATGCTAACAATAGCTGTATCTAAAGGCCGAATTTATGAAGAAGCTCTGCCCTTGCTGGCTGAAGCAGGCATCGTACCGACTGATGACCCAAAAACCTGTCGCAAGCTTATTTTACAAACTACGCGCGCTGATGTGCAACTGGTTATCATACGCGCAACCGATGTACCTACTTTCGTAGAATATGGCGCGGCTGATTTGGGTATAGCCGGTAAAGACGTCTTGATAGAACACGGGGCAGAAAGCCTATATGAACCATTAGACTTAGGTATTGCTTGCTGTCGTCTTATGACGGCAACGCGAAAGAATGCGCCTCCCATCAGTGGGCGTGTTCGTGTCGCCACTAAGTTTGTCAAAATTACTGAACGATATTTTGCCAATCTAGGTATTCAGGCAGAAATCATTAAGCTATACGGATCAATGGAACTGGCCCCCTTAGTGGGTCTGGCAGATTGCATTGTTGACTTAGTTGATACCGGCAACACACTAAAAGCTAACGACATGGAGCCTAGAGATCTAATTATGAATATTAGCTCGCGGTTAGTCGTTAATAAAGCCGCCATGAAAATGAAAAACGCTGCAATTGTTGAGTTATTGGCGCAATTTGAACGAACATTGGCACAACGTGATTAAAAAAGTTGCTATACCTTGTTGATTTTGACCCATTCATCAATGGCTTGTAACTCATTAATTACCCTTACTCGAACTTGTTTAGCCCTCATGAATATGCCAGATCTAAGCTTACAAAAACTAGATGCCAACTCCACTGACTTTGATCAGCAATTAAAAGCCTTGTTAGCGTGGGATGAAACAAATGATTTAGATATTCAACATCGCGTATTAGACATTATTGCTAATGTACGACAAAACGGCGATCAAGCGCTCATGACCTATACTAACCGTTTTGATCATCGCACTATAAGCCAGGCAAATGAACTCGAATTATCACAAGAGGCATTGAAATCAGCGTGGGAAAATATCCCCGTTGAACAAGGCCAGGCACTGCAAGCTGCTGCCGATCGTATTCGCGCCTATGCCGAACATCAAAAGCTCTCGTCATGGCAATACACTGAAGCGGATGGCACTATCTTAGGCCAAAGAGTAACGCCTTTAGACAGCGTAGGGCTTTATGTTCCTGGTGGAAAAGCCGCTTATCCGTCATCGGTATTAATGAACGCTATTCCTGCCAAAGTAGCTGGCGTTGGTGAATTGATCATGGTCGTACCCGCACCGCAAGGTGAAACCAATGAATTAGTGCTCGCAGCAGCCTATTTAGCAGGCGTAGATAGAATATTTACTATCGGTGGTGCCCAAGCTATTGCTGCATTAGCGTATGGTACACAAACCATACCTGCCGTTGCTAAAATAGTCGGCCCAGGCAATATTTATGTCGCTACCGCGAAAAAAATGGTCTATGGCGTCGTTGGCATTGATATGATTGCAGGGCCTTCGGAAATATTAATTATCTGTGATGGTAAAACCAACCCCGATTGGATAGCCATGGATATGTTTTCGCAAGCAGAACATGATGAAAATGCACAAGCCATTCTAATCAGTGACGATGACGACTTTCTAATCGCCGTACAACAAAGCATTGATACCTTACTACCGACTATGGAACGTGCAGAGATTATTAAGGCATCATTATCCGCCCGTGGCGCTTTAATTAAAGTCAATGATCTAACACAGGCCGCAGAGGTTGCTAATCTCATTGCCCCCGAACATTTAGAACTTTCTGTTGAAGACCCTCAAGCGTTAAGTAAAAGTATCCGTCATGCAGGCGCTATTTTTATGGGACGTTATACGGCTGAAGCGCTAGGTGATTATTGTGCAGGGCCTAATCATGTCTTACCGACCTCTAGCACCGCACGTTTTTCATCGCCACTGGGTGTTTATGACTTTCAAAAACGCTCTAGCATCATTAATTGTTCTGATAACGGAGCCGATAACTTAGGTAAGATCGCCTCCATACTGGCAAGAGGTGAAAGCTTAACCGCCCATGCTCGCTCTGCAGAATACAGGATTAAACCTTGAGTATTGAATCTCGTTCGTTTGAAATTGCTGCTATTTTTCGTAAAGAAGTTTTAGCAATGTCTGCCTATAAGGTAGCCGATGCTCACGGTTTAATTAAACTCGATGCTATGGAAAACCCTTACAACTGGCCTGAAGACTTAAAAGTAGAATGGTTAGCCACCTTAAAAGACTGCCCTTTAAACCGCTACCCAGATCCTACTGCGCAAGAACTGTCTGAAACCATCAAGCGCATCTATCAAATAGATGATCAATTTGATGTCATGCTGGGCAATGGCTCTGACGAAATTATTCAGTTGTTATTAATGGCATTACCTAACACAGCTTGCGTCATGGCACCTGCTCCTGGTTTTGTTATGTACAAACAACTGAGCGATTGTTTAGGCTTAAATTATCTAAGCATTCCTCTGCAAGCGGACGACTTTGATTTAGATTTGCCGACCATGCTGGAAACCATTAAGGACTATCAGCCGTCAGTTATTTTTCTAGCTTACCCCAATAATCCTACTGGAAATTTATTCAGCCACTCAGCAATACTTGAAATCATAAGCGTTGCTAAGGGTCTTGTTGTCATTGATGAAGCTTATGCCCCGTTTGCTGATGCCAGCTTTATGGATTATTTATCCGTACATGACAACTTACTGGTTATGCGTACCGTCTCTAAACTAGGATTGGCTGGTTTACGCTTAGGTTATGTTATAGGCCGACCTGAGATTATTGAACAGCTCAATAAAATTCGTCTGCCCTATAATATAAACAGCCTTACCCAGCTTAGTGCTAACTTCGCTTTGTGCAACCATGCTGTCTTTGACCAACAAACTCAGAAAATTTGCCAAGAAAGATCACGGGTGTTTAATCAATTAAACACACTCGCTGGGATAACAGCCTATCCGAGTGCCGCTAATTTTATTTTATTTAAGACACCTGCTGATCAAGCGACCCGTATTTTCTTAGCTATCAAACAGCAAGGTGTTTTAATTAAAGATATGAGTCCTCAAGGTGGCTTATTAACAGATTGCTTGCGAGTAACCATTGGTAAACCAGAAGAAAATGAAGCATTTATTACGGCCTTAAAAAATTGTCTCTAAGTAAACGATTCTTTAATTTAAAAAACATTACCGTGTTTATTAGTCAATTTCTTAGTGTGATATAGCTAGATTCATCACATTTAAGCAAACAATTCACACTAAGCACTTCAAATCCACTACTGTCTAATGGTATATTGACCAGACAATAAGAAAGCGCTGCAATGCCGCTATATAATCAGGAGAGTTTTATAATGAATAATAAAGGCGTCGATAAGTCTAAACGCCAGTTTCTAACCTCGGCATTGACCGTGGTTGGAGCTGTCGGCTCAGGCTACTTAGCTATCCCTTTTCTTGCACAAATGCAGCCTAGTGTAAAAGCCATGGCCGCTGGAGCCCCTGTTGAAGTTGATATCAGTAAAATTGAAGCAGGACAACTTATTAGAGTGGCTTGGCGAGGAAAGCCTGTTTGGATTCTTAATAGAACACCTGACGTTCTTAACACATTAAAGACCTTAGATAAGGATCTTAGAGATCCTCTTTCTAATGAGTCTGATCAACCGCCCTCTAGCAAAAATCCTGGCCGATCTATTAAGCCTGAAATTTTTGTCGCTGTGGGTCTATGTACTCACTTAGGATGCTCACCTACTTTTCGTCCTGAAATAGCACCTAACGACTTAGGTGAACAATGGAAAGGTGGTTTCTTCTGCCCCTGTCATGGCTCTTGGTTTGATCTCGCTGGCCGTGTTTACCGTGGCGTACCTGCTCCTACTAATCTGGAAATTCCACCCTATCGCTATATTACCGATACACGAATCATTGTTGGCGAATCTACAGAGGAGAAAAAAGCATGAAACCTAACCGTTTGAATGAATGTGGCGATTGGGTTTTAGATCGTTTTCCAGTTTCCAAATTTTGGAATGAACATATGGCGCATTATTACGCGCCTAAGAACTTCAATTTCTGGTATTTTTTTGGTTCTTTAGCCTTACTGGTTTTAGTCAATCAAATCATTACTGGTATTTTACTGACCATGAATTATAAGCCAGATGCTAAGCTGGCTTTCGACTCTATCGAATATATCATGCGTGATGTGCCTTGGGGCTGGTTAGTTCGCTATATGCACTCAACCGGAGCCTCTGCATTTTTCATCGTTATTTATCTGCACATGTTCAGAGGTATCATGTATGGATCATTTAAGCATCCTAGAGAATTAATCTGGATTTTTGGTATGCTGCTTTTTGTTGCCTTAATGGCCGAAGCATTTATGGGCTATTTATTACCTTGGGGTCAAATGTCCTATTGGGGCGCTCAAGTTATTATTTCATTATTTAGCGCGATTCCTGTTATTGGTGATGATTTATCGCTTTGGATTCGAGGCGATTATGTTATTGCCGATGCGACCTTAAACAGATTCTTCGCTTTTCACGTTATTGCCGTGCCTTTAGTGTTAGTTATGCTGGTATTTATGCATATAGTCGCACTACATGAAGTAGGTTCTAATAACCCTGACGGCATTGAAATTAAAGACTCTAAAGACCCATGGGGACATCCTGTTGATGGTATTCCATTTCATCCTTACTACACCGTTAAAGACATCGTAGGCGTTGCCGTTTTTCTACTATTCTTTGCTACGGTTATATTTTATATGCCAGAAATGGGGGGTTATTTTCTAGAACATGCTAATTTCATTCCAGCAGATCCTATGAAAACACCTGAACACATTGCGCCAGTCTGGTATTTCACGCCTTTTTATTCGGTACTAAGAGCCATTCCAGATAAATTTGCCGGTGTAATTGCTATGGGTGGATCTATCGTTGTCTTGTTTTTATTACCTTGGCTAGATCGTTGCCCTGTTAAATCTATCCGTTATCGTGGTGGTATTTTCAAAAAAGCCTTATTTTTATTTGTCGTCAGTTTTATAGCATTAGGTTACTTAGGCACACAACCAGTCACGCCTGTAGCAACCATTCTTGCAAGACTTTTTACGACGATTTATTTTGGCTTCTTCTTACTGATGCCCATTTATACGCGCTGGGAAAAAACCAAACCTGTTCCAAAAAGTTTAACTAAAGACCATAGCCTTGAAGAGCAATTACATGCTATTGAAGAGCAAATCCCTGCTCTTATTGAAGAAATTACTGAGTTAAAACCTGTTGCTACTGAAATTGGCCACCCTGCATTTAAAAGCTCGTTTTTTAACAGGCGCCCCAATCCGGTTGGCATTAAAAATGTAGCCACTCGCTTAGCAAAAAAAGTAATAGAGAGCTTAGATTGATATGAAAAAATTACTCATCATATTATTATTGACCTTCTCATTCGGCGCACTTGCCAATGAAGCAGTAGAACTGCAATCAGCACGGATTGATCTTTCTAATAATGAATCCTTACAACGTGGCGCAAAACATTTTGTAACCTATTGTTTAGGTTGTCACTCAGCCAAACATATTCGTTATTTACGCATTGCCAATGATGTAGGGGCTGATCCACAAAAAGTACTTAAAGATATCGCACCAGAAGGCGCCAGTATCTATGACCAACTGCATAGCGCAATGAACAAGCACGATGCTGAAAAATGGTTCGGCACACAGCCACCTGATTTATCATTAATTGCAAGATCACGCGGCGCTGATTGGCTATATAGCTATCTAAAAAGTTATTATATAGATACGACTAAGCCTTTAGGTGTGAATAACTTAGTCTTCAAAGATACGGCAATGCCTAATCCTCTTTGGCAACTACAAGGTGAACAGCATGCCGAACAAAGAAAAACTATTTATGGTGAATATACCAAGCTCGTCATTGAAGAGCCGGGCACTTTATCAGAAAAAGATTTTGATCTGTTCGTGAATGATCTCGTTAATTTTCTGGTTTATGTGGGTGAACCTGTACAGCTAGAAAGACAACGTATCGGAAAATATGTCATATTATTCTTACTGCTCTTTTTAGTGATCGCTTATCTCCTGAAAAAGGAGTTTTGGAAAGATATTCATTAGTTAGGAATGAGGGCTACCAACTTAACACGCGGGACAAGGCACTTGCGTAGGTCGGGTTAGGCGCTAGCCGTAACCCGTAAGATGGGTAGAGGCGATAGCCGAAACCCATCATAAACATTCAGTGTGATTAATTGGTTTTATTATTTCATCTTCATTTGATGGGTTTCACTATCGCTCTACCCATCCTACGAACTGCTTCATCGAAGCTACTTGCTAGGGTGTGCAAACAGCTTTATCGTTTGCCCACCTTTTGTCGATATGCGGTGGGACAGCGTATAGGATGTGCCGACGCTAGGAGGCGCATCATTCACGTTCATAAACGATGCGCTTCACTTTGTTCAGCACATCCTATGGCCCTGGAATCGATTCAATATCTCGACGATTAGGGCTTTTACCCTATCAATTCAACAAAATAGCTTAAGGTATTTTGCTTTTTCCTGATGGAATCGATTCAATGTCACGAGGCTAAATAACTGGACGCTATCGATTTTTGTAGATAACTCAAGCTATCTACAAAATTCCTTAAGCTATCGGCACTATTCCTTAAGGAATAGTGCTTTTTACTCATGGAAAAATAAGTAGGATGGCTGGTTTCTTTATTAAAGCCTAAGCTATCGGTTCAATAGTTTTAGCTATTTTGTTTCAACAACAAGTTAGCACTCTTGTACCTTAAGGTTTCTGGTTAGTGCAAGCAGTCAACAATAAAATTCCCTAAGATAAAAGATTGATATCTCAAGTTAAAATGACGTCTATCAACTTATCAATGATTAAAAATCCGACAAACTCTTAGGGGGCAGCGCCGCTCTTAAGGCATTTAATACGGCCAGCACATCGATGACTTCTTGGATAACGGCACCAGCGACAGGTGTTACATAACCTAAGCCAGCAAAGCCCATACCGATCAAACTCAGCGTCATACCGCCTACGGCGCTTTGCAGGGCAATGCTTCGCATCCTTGCACCGATATGAAACAACTCATCTACTTTTAATAGCGAACTATCCATAATCACCGCATCTGCCGCTTCGCCGGTAATATCGCTGTTTTGACCAAAAGCGATACCAATAGTCGCGGCGGTTAATGACGGCGCATCATTAATACCATCTCCCAGAAAGATGGTTTTTGCCACTTTGGTTTCTGCACGCACTATGTCCAGCTTTTGCTCAGGACTTTGATTAAAAAACACCTGGTTAATGCCGACTTTTTCAGCTAAATAACGCACTTCTGATTCACGGTCGCCCGACACCAGCATCACTTTATCAAAAAGATGATTGGGCCCTAAATGATTGATAAACGATGAGCTATCTGAGCGCACTTCATCTCTAAATTGCAAGGTTGCGGCATAAAGATCATCAATCAACACAATACATTCTAAGCCGCCGGTGATGGCAGGTAATTGCTCGGCAAGATCGGGATATTGAGCCATCAATTTTTTACGACTGGTAATCTGTAGCTGCAATCCTGCCACCTGACCTTTAAGACCGGCACCCGGCAGTTCGGTCATTTGTGTAACACTGAGCAGCGCTAAATTTCTTTTTTCTGCGGCTTGAAGTATGGCACTGGATAAAGGGTGCTTAGAATAACGCTCCAGACTTGCGACTAAGATTAATAACGGTTGCTCTTGATAAGCGGCGGCTGGCATTATCGCTGTTAGCACCGGCCTACCATAAGTCAGCGTGCCGGTTTTATCAAAAATAGCTGTGCGACATCGGCCTATCGTTTCTAAAATAGCGGGGTTTTTAATGATGATTTCTCGTCTCGCTGCCAGTGAAATAGAGCTAATAATAGTCACGGGAATACCGATTAGCAAAGGACAGGGGGTTGCAATCACCAACACCGCCAAGAACCTAACGACATCACCACTAACGGCCCAAGCCGTTAAAGCTAAAATCACGGCTATCGGTGTGTATAACGCACCTAATTGATCACCTAAGCGTCGAATGTTGGGGCGATATTGCTCTGAGGAGCGCATCACGGTCATGATTTTGGCGTAACGCGAATCAACGGCTAATTTATCCGCGCGTATGATTAAGGCTGCATCGCCGTTAATAGCGCCCGATATGACTTGCGATCCGTTGGTTTTTGACATGCTATACGGTTCGCCGGTTAAAAAAGATTCATCCATAGTCCCAGAACCTTCAATAACCGTACCATCAACTGGACAAATTTCATGCGGCAGTATCAATAAAATGTCGTCAATATTAACCTGCTCTGTGCTGATATCGTGAACTTGATCACCTAGCTTTTGATGGGCAATAGACGGCATGCGCTTTGCCAAAGCATCTAACACAGAAGAGGCTTTACGCACGGCATAGCTTTCTAAGGCTACGCCGCTAGACAGCATTAATACCACTAGGCTACCCGCTAGGTATTCATGTAATAACAGCGAGGTCACGATAGACAGTCCTGCTAATAAGTCAGCACCAAAATCACCCTGCCAAACTCTTACACTCATTTTATAAAGTAATGGCAGGCCGCATAAAATCAACACAGCCAACAAGGGCAGTTGCATTAAACTAAAAGAAAACTGTAAGTCGCCTTGATAAAGACTAGCCAGCGCAGAGCTTAAATCACCCTGAAGTGATAGCTTATAGCTTTCATGACCTTTATCCAAAGCTAGCAGTAGTAAATAGCTACTGATACCTAACAAGCTCAATAGCATAATGATGTTTTCAGTAGATGCAGGACTAGCTGATTTTGGGGGGTTCATTTGTAAAGTTTAACCTTAGTAAAAGTATTAACACGCGAAGTATTACAGCCATTAAGTGTTATAAGATGTGCCTACGAAGGAGCGCATCAAACGTTTGGGATGGAGTTGCACCCCGTCCCGCTTGGGTGCAATAGCTTCAGCTATTGCACTTTAAAACAGCTGAAGCTGTTTTACTCCAAGCACAGATTACTTAACTGTGGGCAGAGACGCTGAGCGTGAGAACGATAAAAGTCGTCATACTATCTATGCAAGCACTTTGTCCCATAGTCTTAATTTGGTAGCTAACGTTTAAGAGAGCTTTGTAGTCGTAATGTCAGGCAATTACCGGGCTCTTCACTATAAAAATCAGCGCTAACCCATAAATCAGCCACCGCAGCCAACTGTCCATCTAAATAGATCAGTGGCAAGGTTTCTCGCTGCCAAGTAGGGATATCTAGCTCTTGAAATAATTTTTTCAGAGTATGATGACCGCTACGTCTAGGTAATCTTATTTTTTCACCGCCCTGCCTCGCGCAGACTTTAATGGTGGATGCCTGCCATAAGGCGCGATTAATACCGGTTGAAGCAGCGCTCCACGTCAACACTTGTTGATTGCTCAGCGTTAATGATAGCTGTCCTGTAGGCCAAACGACTGCTGCCAATTGAGATGGCATCAAGGTAGGTAAACAATATAACTTATCGCGATAACGCCGTACACAATAATGCTGCCTTGCTACGATGGGATCACTATCTAGCCTAGTGTTTATTATTTCAGACTGCACCCTTGCAACAAAAGCTGATGAGGGCATTTTTAGCGTAAAGTGTTGAAACCAGTGCCGGATGATCAGCGCTTGTTCGTGTGTTTGAAAAGACCTTAACTGACTAATAATAAGGGTTTGGTCGTCGCTGTTAAACACTTGTAAAAATAATTGTTCAGAAACCGCCGATATAACCACTTGGGCATCGGCACAATGACGCGCTGATCTTGCCACGGTTTTATCACAGGCGGGCCAACGCTGCTTTAACAACGGCAGTATCGCGTTACGTAGATAATTACGATCATAATCATGACTCTGATTACTGGGGTCTTCTACCCAGTTTAAGCCGTGAGTTTGTGCATAAGTATCAATAGCCGATTTTGAACTATTAAGTAATGGCCTCAATAAGCGACCTAGCCCAAAAGCGGTGCATTCTGGCATTGCTGATAAGCCTGGCAAGCCACCACCTCGCAGCAACTGTAATAAAACCGTTTCTAATTGATCGTCTCGATGTTGCGCAACCAATAGTACATCATCGCTATTCATTAATACTTTAAGTGCCGTATAACGGGCGTTTCTGGCGGCTTCTTCGGGACTTTCTCCAAGACTAGGCTTAGCATTAACTCGTAATACCTGACAATGAACGCCTAATAAGCTTGCTGTTTTTTGACAATGTTCCGCCCAAGCATCAGCGGCTACTTGTAAACCATGATGCACATAAACAGCAGTGACCAACGGTTTAAGCTTGGGATGAGCGGCACATAAATGCAGTAATACATGTGAATCAATGCCACCGCTGTAGCCTATGTAAATGCGTTTAAGCGGGTTACAGTCGCTTAATGCTGATTCTATGAGGTGCGAGGCAAGCAGTTCTGTCATGTCATACGTATTGATAAGAGCTAAAGAAATAGAGCCCATGTTAAGCACAGAATTAAAATAATTTAAGCATTTGATTTTTTTGTGGCAGCGGCTTTAGCTGCTGCCACGACAAGCATTTATAATCAATTGTGTAGCTATCATTCTAAAACGAATTAACCCGACTCACTCGTTAGCCGCTATTTTTTAAATGTATCCATAATAACAGGCCAAACATGCTGTAACCATAGATCAATGATCAACACGCCAACCGGTCTTATTTTGCTAGGCAAAGCCTTTACCAGCACCCATATCTTATCAACGGCAGAGGCATCGGTACTATCGCGCCATTTCAGATAGCGAGAATCTAGGCCATTAATAAAAACAGGTGTAAACAGCCACATTTCTAATAACGAAATCGCCCACATAAATATAAATGAAACCGCCATACCCATGCCGGCTAAAATAACCAACCAAGCAAACATGGGATGAATTTTGGTAAGCCACCATGACAGAATGTCCGCCACCAGAAAGACATAAGGCATGCCTATGGCAATACATTTATATTGATTAGTCGTGGTTTCAGAAAAACTAAATATAAGTCCGACAAACATAAAGATAAAACTGATGCCAAACATATGTACGTGTGAAACCCGTGTCAATGATGCGAAGGTAGCACCGGTATCCTGAGCGGTATAAGCACTTAAGCCCTTAAGCGACGTAAAGTCAGGCAAATCAGCGGCTTCTTTGTTATGACACATCACGCAACGTGTTTGAATTATTTTTTCTATACCGTCTTCTTTATATTCATTAGCATCGGCACCCGACCTAACCCATTCCATTAGCTTAAAACGCTCTTGTTCTGGGGCATTATCTTTCATAGAACCGTTTAGTTTTTGCTCCAGTACCGTACCAGAGCGATTACCGTAATAACTATAAACAATATCATCAACAGATAAGCCAAATTTGCCATCCGCCATACCGTGAGTAAATAGGATTTGAATGAGTGCGAACATATAACCTATGCCCACGGTACAAAGATAACCGGTGAATAAGACTTTGATCGGAGGAGTCAGCTCTTTTAGAACAATAGGATTTTGAGTCATAGTCTATAGGGTTTCATTAAGTTTATTGGTACGTAGACTTTATTTTTACGCCTACAGGGTAGATGGTTCGGTGACGCTCCATAGCGTTGAAAAGTACTCTATACAAATTACATATTGATGACAAACTTAGGCTATGGCTTACAAACTTTGCGATAAAACCCAAAAATCATCCGCATTGCAAAATAATTGTGTTACATTCATTTATGGCTAAGTCTTTAGTTTACATTATTTTATGTTTTTAGTAAGCGCCTTACGTCTTAGTCCGTACTCAGCTTATAGAGCTACCAACATAAGGTAGGACAGTTTGAGGTTAAGCCGTTTGAGCTGAAACCGTTCGTGGTGAGCTTGTCGAACCATGAATGGCTTAACCGTTTACCCTTCGACAGGCTCAGGGCGAACGGTTAAGCCTAGCATCTGTCCGCCTTACGTTGGCAGTCGCTTATATACACTCGTTTTATTTTTTCAGAGGTTTTTAATGACATTCGCAAAGCTCGGTTTAACCGATGAGCTCCTACAGGCCGTTGCCGATCAAGGTTATACGCTACCCACTCCCGTACAAGAAAAAGCCATTCCACTCATTTTAGCGGGTCGAGATGTGTTAGCCGGCGCACAAACCGGAACTGGGAAAACGGCCAGTTTTACCTTACCCTTGTTGCAACGCTTGGCAGCAAACAGTGATCCTCATCAGAAACCGCGCCGTGTTCGGGCTTTGATATTAGTGCCTACGCGTGAACTAGCCGCTCAAGTTTACGAAAGTGTTTTAAGCTATGGTAAACATTTATCTTTGCAGGTAGAACCTATTGTCGGTGGCGCCAGTGTCGGTATACAAACACGTCAGCTACGCAGAGGCTGTGATATTGTCGTCGCAACACCGGGGCGTTTAATTGATCATATTAAGCAACGTAATGTGAGTCTGGCTAACATAGAAATGTTAGTTTTAGATGAAGCTGATCGCATGTTGGATATGGGCTTTATGCCAGATGTTAAACAAATCATGGCACTTTTGCCTAAGCAACGACAAACCTTGTTATTTTCGGCGACCGTACCCAATGCCATTAAAGCCTTGGCTACATCGATATTAAATAACCCCGCTGAAGTTGAAGTGGCGAAACAAAACGCCACCGCTGAGAATGTATCGGAATTAGTTTACGGTATAGGTCGTGAATATAAACGCGAACTCCTATCTTATTTAATAGGCAGCAATAATTGGAAACAAGTACTGGTTTTTGTACGCACTAAACATGGCGCTGACCGCTTAGAAAAACAACTGATTGAAGATGGCATTCGTTCTGTAGCCTTGCATGGTGATAAAACTCAAGGTGCTAGAAATAAAGCCTTAGACTATTTTAAAACGGGCAAAGTATCGGTGTTAGTCGCCACAGATATCGCCGCGCGTGGTTTGGATATTGAAGACTTACCCCATGTGATCAATTACGATGTGCCTCAGGTTCCTGAAGATTATATACACCGGATAGGTCGTACCGGACGCGCCGGCTCTAGTGGCGTTGCCATTTCCTTGGTCTGCCCAGAAGAAGCCTGGATGTTGATCGAAATTGAAAAATTATTAAAGCGCCAAATTACGCGTATAGAAGACACCGGCTATGAACCGGTTTCATTAAAAGTCATCGATGCGCCTAAGAAACATGCCGCTCATAAAACCACCGGTAAAAAAGATCTTCGGCATACTAAAAAGCCGGCAACCAAGGCAACTACGCGTACCGAAAAGCCAAGACCCGGTGATAAAAGCAATCGTCCTAAAGCAAAAAAAGACCCGCGCTAATCAATGCTTAATCATTGTGAAATAATAGCTCGAATCCCGACATTTGCACTTTAACCTTAATCAGCTGAGCAAACATCATGGCACAATACATCTATTCAATGAATCGGGTCGGCAAGATTGTACCGCCCAAAAAATATATCCTTAAAGATATCTCTCTGTCTTTCTTTCCCGGCGCTAAGATTGGTGTTTTGGGCTTAAATGGCTCAGGAAAATCAACGCTGTTGCGTATTATGGCCGGTCTGGATAAGGACATTGAAGGCGAAGCTATTCCGCAAAAAGGCATCAATATTGGTTATCTACCTCAAGAACCGCAATTAGATCCCGCTAAAACTGTACGCGGTAATGTTGAAGAAGCCGTCGCTGAAGTTAAGGCGGCTTTAGCTCAGCTGGATGCTGTGTATGCGGCTTACGCTGATCCTGATGCCGATTTTGATAAATTGGCCGCTGATCAAGCGCGTCTTGAAGACATTATTAATGCCTGTGATGGCCATAATTTAGATCGCAGATTGGAAGTGGCTGCCGATGCCTTGCGCCTACCCGATTGGGATGCGGATGTGACTACCTTATCGGGCGGTGAAAAACGCCGAGTCGCGTTATGTCGATTGTTATTATCTAACCCCGACATGTTATTGTTAGACGAACCTACCAACCATTTAGATGCTGAATCGGTCGCATGGCTAGAACGGTTTCTACATGATTATCCGGGCACTGTGGTTGCAGTTACCCATGATCGTTATTTCTTAGATAATGTCGCCGGTTGGATACTAGAGTTAGACAGAGGCTCAGGCATACCGTGGGAAGGCAATTACTCTAGTTGGCTAGAGCAAAAAGGTAACCGCTTATTGCAAGAAGAAAAACAAGAATCTTCTCGCCAAAAAGCCATGAAAGAAGAATTAGAATGGGTGCGCTCTAATCCCAAAGGCCGTCATGCTAAAAGTAAAGCACGTTTGGCACGTTTTGATGAATTATCGTCTTCTGATGTGCAAAAACGTAATGAAACTCAAGAAATATATATACCACCGGGTCCTCGCTTGGGTGATGTGGTTATTGAAGCGGAGAATATCAGCAAAGCCTTTGGCGACAAATTGCTGGTTAATGACTTAACATTCAAACTACCACCTGGCGGTATCGTGGGTATTATCGGCCCTAACGGTGCAGGTAAAACCACACTGTTTCGTATGATGGCAGGACTTGAACAGCCCGATTCTGGCACTTTAACCTTAGGACAAACCGTTGAATTGGCCTATGTCGACCAGTTGCGTGACGATCTTGACCCTAAGAAAACCGTCTTTGAAGAAATTTCAGATGGCCTAGATTTAATTACGGTCGGCAAATATGAAACACCTTCACGCGCTTATGTAGGTCGCTTTAATTTTAAAGGCGCAGATCAAGGCAAACGCATTGGTGATCTGTCGGGCGGGGAACGCAATCGCGTGCATATGGCCAAGTTATTAAAATCGGGCGGCAATGTCCTGTTACTCGATGAACCGACTAATGATTTAGATGTTGAAACCTTACGTGCCTTAGAAGATGCCTTACTGGCATTTCCTGGTTGCGCGGTAGTTATTTCGCATGATCGTTGGTTTTTGGATAGAATCGCAACTCACATGCTAGCTTTTGAAGGTAATAGCCAAGTGGTTTGGTTTGAAGGCAATTACGAAGATTATGAAGCCGATCGTCATCGCCGTCTGGGTAGTGATGCCGATACGCCACATCGTTTAAAATATAAAAAACTCTCTTAAATTAACTAAAATTGAGGTCTTAAAGAAAACACACTCGCCTTATAAGCTTCATTACCTAGAAGATAGCTTCTTTTTTATGAAACCTATAAGGCTTTTGTTACCTCATCTTTTAAATTAGTCTGCTATCTAATGTCTGCGCCTGCTAAAACACATATCACTTATTTGGATTCCATTAGGGGTCTAGCCGCTTTTACGGTCATTAATGACCATTTTGTCACCGCTTATGATTTGCCTTGTGAAGATAGCTTTTGTAAACGCATCTTAGATTATTCGCCACTGCATATTTGGTGGGATGGAAGTGCTGCGGTATCAATGTTTTTTGTGCTAAGTGGCTTAGTCTTATCGCTTAAATACTTTCGCTTAGGACATCAAGCCGACTTAAATAGCTTTAAGCTCATACCCTATATGACAGGCCGCCTTTTTAGAATTTGGCTGCCTTATGCGGCCATTTTATTAATCAGCGCGGCTTTTTATTGGCCTACTGTTAATAGTCCACTATTAAAAACAGCACTACCGGCTACTGAATGGATCGTTAATATGTGGCGTAACCACGCCTTAACGCCGATAGCGATGCTGCGCGAGAGTTTTTTATTGAGTTTGCCAAATATGGTTGTTTTGTTACCGCAAGCATGGACCTTAACCATTGAGTTGGTGTTATCGCTATTATTGCCCATAGGTTTGTTACTGGCGAAACAGGGATCATTATGGCTAGGTTTATTCTCTGTGATTGCCGTATTTTTGCTAGGCGTATCACCGTTTTTACTGCATTTTGCCTTAGGTTTATTAATTGCTCGTTATTATACGGTGATAGCAAATCACTTAAGGCCTAAGCCTTGGTTACGTCGGTTTATTCTGCTACTAGGTTTGCTTTTTTATACGGCTATTAGTACCACCGCGCATGTATTTGGCGAAACCTTTATGTGGATTGTCACAGGCTTAGGTGCAGGGCTCATTATTATTTACACCATAAGTTCTCATCGAACTCAAAGTTTTTTAGAATGGCCTATATTACGACAATTAGGCAAAGTATCTTATAGCGCTTATTTAATCCACATGTTGATTTTGTTATGCCTTACCCCTTTCCTATTAACTCAGTTAGAACTTTTTAGTTCCAACCATCTCTGGCTTTGGCTGGGCGCTTGGTTACTGACTGTGATTAGTGTTCAGCTACTGTCTTTGCTGTCTTACTATTATATTGAAATACCCAGCATTAGCTTGGGTCGTAAGCTTATTAATGTTCTACAACAGGTAGTTAAACCTATTTAATAACTGATGTTACTCCGTTCTGTAGGGTGGTTAAGCACAGCGCATCCACCCAAACTCGCGCAATTGAGCCAATAAGCATTTTACAAACAATCAATTTTAAGTGGATGCGCCATCCCTTATCCTAAAGCCGATCGGTGGTTTATTTTTGCATCCCGTCTAAGTTTTAGTGAGTCGTGCCATCATTGAAAACAGTATCCAAATTCGGTGCTGAGATGGCGCTAATCAACCACTGCTTAAGCTGATCTTCGTTGGCGTGTCTTAATCTGTTGACAACAGCATCAGATAACTCACCAAAACGATGTTTAAGCATTAAGCCAAGCATTTCTGCCTCACCTTCCAGCAATCCTTCTTGTCGACCCTCTTGTCGACCCTTGGCAATTCCGATTCTTTCTATGCTTGTTACGTATTGCATTTTTTCATTCTCCTCAAAGATTTCGATTTCTTGCCATAGTTGTTGATCAAGCTCTTCAGGTAAGCGCATCATCCAGTCAATGACGCCAAACAAATTGATAATCCGTTGTTTATCCCACTCTCGTTGATAGAGTAACCGAACTAATAACTGCTTGGCTTTATAGCGTTCAACAGCGTTTTTACGTGTTTGCTGCGTCAGGACATGAGTTGCCGTAACCACAGCAAACGAGTTATCCATTGTCAGCAGTTCATCCACCTTATCATGATAATCGGTCAGTTTAGCAATGGGAAAATGGATAGAAGTTTCACTGCCCAACACACCGTAACTAAAATTATCCGGTCGCCAATTAGAGTGTTCATCGGCCAGTACAGCAAAACTGGCTACTGGTTTGTCGTAGCGGTCAAAAATACGGTAATTGTAAACAAACATGCGCTTGGCAAATTCAGCTTGCCGAGTTCCTTGTACTTCAATATGAATATAAATCCATTTTTCATCGCCATTGAGCAGTGTCAGCCTGACCAGTTTATCAACAAAACGCTTTCCTAGTTCAGCATCCTGAACGACCGCCCTGAGTTCTTGATCCAGAAAAACATGCTCCTTTGACCAATCAATCTGAGCATAAGCACTTGGAAAATAAAACGCTATAAACTCCGGAAAATAATGCTCAACGGCTTCTTTCCACGGACTGTCGTAATCATCAATAAAGGTTTCTATGCTCGCCAAGTGCTCGTCCTGTTCAGTCATACAAACCTCTTAATTTTTGGCTGATTATACCCAAAGAGGGGTTCGATGAGTAGACTATTGTTTTAAACCAAAGACCTGCTAGGTAATGTCTTCATTTCATGAATCTCAAAGTTAGTTAATTTAGTGTAATCATTCACACCCCTGCCACATAAACAGGCAATGGGGACACAAATAGCCCAGCCCGCCTATTAGCAATGACCTCCGCTAAATATCGCCAAGGT
>Ga0214187_1000053_pt1 | contig 32353 bp, 28 predicted proteins | sample TroBogEpilimnion_4_FD_153025 | JGI IMG/M metagenome (GOLD analysis project Ga0214187, IMG submission 153025) | Freshwater microbial communities from Trout Bog Lake, WI - 24JUN2008 epilimnion | ecosystem: Environmental > Aquatic > Freshwater > Lake > Epilimnion/Euphotic zone | place: Trout Bog...
AAACCTGGCTCTTTGATCAGCGAGAGTGAATTGATGGCCAAGTTAAGTTTCGGACGAACTCCGATCCGTGAAGCGTTGCGCGCTTTAGCGAACGAGAAGCTGGTTGAGGTGTATCCCCGTCGCGGGATGTTCGTCTCTAGCGTCGACGTTAAGGATTTGGCTGCGATCTCCGAGGTGAGAGCGGTCTTAGAAATTAAGGCAGCCGAACTCGCTGCATCCCGTTCTACACCTGCCGATCACGCTGTAACCCTGGCATTAATTAGTGAAATTAACGAGATTAAGGGCCTGCCAGATATGGCCAAGTTAATTGGATTAGATCAACGGATTCATCATCATATTTATCAATGTACTCATAACGAATTTCTGGCTTCATCCCTGGATAACTACTACGGCCATGCACTTCGGATCTGGTTCTTGGCCCTGGATCAAGTAGCTGGGTTGGCCGATGCAGTGATCGAACATCGCACGCTTCTAGAAGCAATATCTCGCAATGATCCCAGCGCTGCTGCGAAGGCAATGCAAGAACATATCGAAGGATTTGAAACAAGTATTCGCAAAAGTCTGTAAACCACTACCAAAAGAAAGTCAGGAAGACTATGAGCACAGTTCCAACTAAAGCAAAGGCCGTGATAATCGGCGCCGGCATTGTCGGAAATAGCGTTGCTTATCATTTAGCACGCCTAGGTTGGCGCGATTTAGTGCAGATTGATAAAGGACCGCTGCCAAATCCTGGTGGATCTACCGGCCATGCCTCGAACTTCATCTTTCCGACGGATCACTCTAAGGAGATGACCGCCATCACGGCTGAATCCATGCGCCAGTATAAAGAGCGCGGAACATTTACAGAATGTGGTGGAATCGAAGTCGCTCGAACACCCGAGCGAATGCAGGAGTTAGAGCGTCGCATGTCTTCGGCCCATTCTTGGGGAATCGCAGATACGGCGGTCCTCACCCCTGCTGAAATAAAGAAATTGGTTCCCTATATCGACGAAACCGTGATCTTAGGTGGCTTCTATACCCCCTCTGTTGGAGTCGTAGATTCCCTCCGTTGTGGAACGCTTATGCGCGAAGAAGCAGTCACCATGGGAGCTCTACAAACTTTTGCAAATATCGAAGTCTTGGGCATGGATGTCGAGAACGGTCGCATCACCCGCGTTCGCACTGACCACGGAGATATTGAAGCTGAATACGTCGTTATTGCCACTGGTTGCTGGAGTCCAAAACTCGCTGCAATGGCTGGGGCTTATATTCCGCTCACTCCTGCAGTACATCAGATGAAAGATATTGGCCCTGTTCCATTCTTTAAGGATTCCAAAGGCGATATCGAATGGCCGATCATCCGTGACATGGACACCAATATGTACGAACGTCAGCATGGAACCGGACTCGAAGTTGGTTCATATGCGCACCGTCCAATTTTGTATACCCCGCAAGATATTCCTTCTAACGCTGCAGCCGCTCTCTCCCCAACGGAATTTCCCTTCACACAAGAAGATTTCGATATTCAAGATGAGCACTCTCTCGAACTGATGCCATCAATCATTGGTGATGAGAATGTACGTGAAAAATATGCGATTAACGGAATTCTCTCTCTCACACCAGATGGCAATCCAATTGTTGGAGAGACTCCTGAAGTTAAAGGTCTTTGGACAGCATCAGCAATTTGGGTTAAAGAAGGCCCGGGTTTCGGAAAGTCAATTGCCGAATGGATGGTGCTCGGGGAATCCGAGATCGATCTGCACTCATCAGATGTCGCACGCTTCCACGAACACCAAAAGATGACGTATCACGTCAAGGCTCGCTCTTTTGAAGGATTCAACAAGATGTACGGGATCGTCCATCCAAATGAACAATGGGCAAGCAACCGCAACGTACGTCTATCTCCCTTCTATGCTCACGAGAAAGAGCTAGGAGCTGTCTTCTACGAGACCGCTGGTTGGGAACGTCCATTCTGGTACGAATCAAATAAGCATTTAGTTGAAAAATTTGGTGACAAGGTAATGCCACGTTCATCAGAATGGGAATCACGTTGGTGGTCACCGATCATCAATGCTGAACATCTACAGATGCGCGAAACCGCTGCGGTCGTTGACCTCAGCGCCTTTGCAATCTTTGATGTCACTGGACCAAGTGCGCTATCAGTCGTGCAAAGGGTTGCCCTGCGCCAGATGGATGTTGCGATCGGCAGAGTTGTATACACGCCGGTACTTGGAATCAACGGCGGATTCAAATCTGACTTGACCATCATGCGTTTAGGCGCAGACCATTTCCGTGTTGTCACTGGTGGAGCGCATGGCATGGCAGATAAGAAGTGGTTTAAGGATCAGTTGCCAGCAGATGGATCGGCACAGATAGTTGATCTGACCTCTAATTACACAACTATCGGAGTTTGGGGTCCCAAGGCACGTGAAATCCTTTCGGCGATTACCACAAACGACCTATCGAAGGATGCTTTTAAATTCAGCAGTTGCAAGATGATCGAGGTTGGACCTCTGAGCGTTCTGGCATCTCGAATCTCTTACGTCGGAGAGCTGGGCTGGGAGCTTTACATTCCTATCGATCAAGGCGCCAAGCTTTGGGAGATGATTTGGGAAGCAGGCAAGGCCCACGGACTTATTCCTGCTGGAATTGGACTTTACGGCACAACGGGTCGCTTGGAGAAGAGCTATCGCGCGTATGGCGCAGAACTCGAAACCGAGTACAACGTAGTTGAAGCAGGGATGCAGAGTCCAAAGTTGAAGGAACAGGACTTTATTGGGCGGGCTGCTCATGAAAAACATAGAAGCGAAGTGCCGGTTACGACTCTGGTCTCACTCTTTGTTGATGATCACACATCATCCACGGGGGAGAAGCGCTACATGTTGGGCAAGGAACCGATCTTGATGCTGGACAAGAGTCCGATCACTGATTCACATGGACGACGCTCCTACGTTACAAGTGCTGGCTCTGCTCCATCGCTTGGAAAACATATCCTCATGACATATCTGCCAACAGAGCTTGCTGTCATGGGCAATAAGTTCCTTGTTGAATACCTAGGCGAGTTCTACCCAGTCAGCGTTGCTGGCGTGGGTGCAACGCCACTATTTGATCCTACGAACGAGAGGATTTTGTCGTAATGGATGTCCTTGTTTGCTTAAAACGAGTTCCCATAGCGGGCGGTACCTTTCTTTTAACCCCAGATAACCGCGATGTAGAGACCAAGCACCTGGGCTTTGGCATAAGTCCTCATGAAGAGAACGCCGTAGAAGCCGGAGTTCAACTAGTTGAGCAGATGGGCGGCTCGCTCACCTTGCTAACGCTCGGGCCTACCGATGCCGAAGAACAACTGCGCTCGCAACTTGCGATCGGAGCCTCACGAGCAATTTTGCTCGAAACCGATGGTCAAGATTGGGATCCACAAGCAACGGCGGCTGCCCTTGTCAATGCGATTAATGCCGAAGAGACTAAGTTCGATCTCATTCTCTTTGGTGCTGAATCTGCAGATAGTGCGGGCTATCAGATCCACATTCGAGTTGCACACGCACTCAACCGACCTATTATCACCAATATAAAGGCGATGACGATTTCAGACGGAACCGTTAAAGGCGAGCGTGTCGTGGGAAGCGAACGAGAATTGTACGAAGCGCCACTTCCTGCGATCGTTACTGTTCGAGATGGTCTAAATATTCCACGTTATCCATCAGTACCAGGACGGATTCAATCTCGCAAGAAACCGGTAGATATTAAGAAAGCAGAACCCCGCGTTCCAAAGTTGGAGAAGCTGCACCTTACTTTGGCACCCTCTAAGTCAAAAAGTGCAGAAATCTTGGGCCAAGGTGAAGCGGCAGTACCTGCGCTGATCGAAGTATTAAAGCAGATTGGAGTACTCGCGTGATACTCGTACTCGTTGACCACGACCGCGGCGTTATTGATCCACTCTCACTTCGCGCGCTCACAGCTGCTCGGAAATTATCTGGAGATATTCAAGCCATAGTTATTGGAAAAGAAGGGGCAAAAGTTGCCGCAGAAGTTGGCGAATATGGGGCTAAAACTCTCTATGTTGCCACTCACCCCGAACTGACGGATTACGCCCCGATGGCAAGCGGACGTGCGCTTTTTGAGCTTGTCAAAGAGATTAAGCCAGAGGCGGTTATTGCGGCTGGAAGCCCACGAGGCAACGAACAACTCGCGCACTTGGCCGCATTTATGGATTTACCAATGGCAGCAGAGTGCAGCTCTATCAAAATTGGCACTCCTCATGAGGTAACCCGTGCGCGTTGGGCGGCCAACATATTTGAAGATGCTCTTGTTCACTCCGATCTTCTGATCGCATCTGTTATTGCTTTCTCCGTGGAACCAGAACCGGTAGGAGGTTCTGCAGAAGTGAAGGAATTCGACGCAAAGCTAGAAGCGGCAGACACTCTGGTGAAAGTCCTTGGTCGTGCCAGTGAGAGCAAGGGCGGCGGAGTTTCCCTCACCGATGCCAAAGTCATCGTCTCTGGCGGACGGGGCGTAGGCGGTCCTGAAGGCTTTGGCATTTTGGAAGAACTTGCTGGATTACTGGAAGGAACCGTTGGTTGTTCGCGCGTTGTGACAAGTTCGGGCTGGCGACCACATGCCGAACAAGTCGGACAGACCGGTACCAAGGTTGCGCCCGATCTTTATCTTGCTTGCGGTATTAGCGGCGCGATGCAACACATTGCTGGATGTAAAAACAGCAAAACTATCGTCGTTATAAATACCGATCCAGAAGCTCCAATTCTGGCTTATGCAGATTATGCAATCATTGGAGATTTACACAAAGTCATTCCGGCTTTGACCGCAGCTATACGAGCAGCAAGGGGTTAATCGTGTCCGATATCGAAATTGCACAAGGCGCTGTAATGCAACCAATCGTTGAGATTGGTAAGTCCTTAGGTATTTCTGATGATCACCTAGACAACTATGGGCGGTATAAAGCGAAGGTTTCGCTCGCTTATTTGGACTCTCTCCCTAAGCGCGACAACAGCAAGTTGATTTTGGTCACCGCAATCAGTCCCACACCTGCAGGTGAGGGCAAGACAACAACTACCGTTGGATTAGGCGACGCGCTTCGTCACATTGGCAAAAATGCAATGATCGCGCTGCGCGAACCTTCACTCGGCCCTGTCTTTGGAATGAAGGGCGGAGCTGCCGGAGGCGGCTATGCCCAGGTCGTTCCTATGGAAGACATCAATCTCCACTTCACGGGTGACTTTGGAGCAATCGCGCTAGCCAATAATCTCTTGGCGGCTCTCGTTGATAATCACATTCACCATGGCAATACCTTGGATATTGATGTCCGTCGAATTACCTGGAAGCGCGTAGTCGACATGAACGATCGTGCACTTCGCGAGATTGTTGTATCGCTCGGTGGAGTGGGTAATGGTTTTCCTCGCAGTGATGGTTTTGACATCGTTGTTGCCTCAGAAATCATGGCTATCTTCTGCTTAGCCACATCGATAGAAGATCTCAAAGAACGCATCAGCAACATTGTTGTTGGCTACACCAAAGATAAGAAGCCGGTCTGCGCTCGTGACGTCAATGCACAAGGTGCTATGACGGTTATCTTGAAAGATGCATTCAAACCTAATTTGGTGCAGACGCTCGAGAACACGCCCGCTTTTATTCATGGCGGACCCTTCGCTAATATCGCCCACGGTTGCAATTCTGTGATCGCTACAACATCGGCGATGAAGTTGGCAGATTATGTTGTCACCGAAGCTGGCTTTGGAGCTGACCTAGGTGCAGAAAAGTTTATCGATATCAAATGTCGCAAATCTGGGCTTCGACCATCTGCCTGTGTCCTCGTTGCCACTATTAGAGCCATTAAATATCATGGTGGGGCCGATCTCAAAACAATAACTGAGGAAAATTTGGACGCCCTTGCAGCGGGTATGGTCAACGTTGAGCGACACATCAAGAATATTCGCGATGTATATAACCTGCCGCTCGTTGTCGGTATCAATCACTTCACCAGTGATACCGCTGCCGAAGTTGCTCTGCTTCGCAAGAAAGTAGAGGCTTTGGGCGTAAAGGTAGTTCTGGCTACCCACTGGGCCGATGGCGGCGCTGGCGCTGCGGATTTGGCGCGCGAAGTTGTCGAGCTTTGCGAAGATCCTAAGCAGATGACATTTGTGTATGAAGATGATGCCAGCCTGTGGGACAAGATCAATTCTGTTGCTACAAAGATTTATGGCGCCAGCGAGGTAAGCGCCGACGCCAAAGTCCGCAATAAGTTGAAAGAGCTACAAGAGTCCGGATATGGCAAATTTCCAATCTGTATTGCTAAGACTCAGTATTCATTTTCAACAGATGCAGCTCTGCGAGGAGCTCCAACCGGCCATGTCCTTAACATCCGCGAAGTTCGCCTATCTGCGGGGGCACAGTTCATCGTGATTGTTTGCGGAGAGATTATGACCATGCCAGGCTTACCAAAGGTTCCTTCCAGCGAACGCATTGACTATATCGATGGCAAGGTAGTTGGATTGTTCTAAATGACACATTCACCCTGGTCACTTGACGTTGCTATGGCTCTTTTGGAGCCATTGCGCGATGAGCCAGGTCCAGTCTTAATTGCCTTGCAGGCGATTCAGGGAGAGTTTGGGTATGTCCCATCTGAAGCCGTTGCACTGATTGCGGGCACCTTCAATGTATCCAGGGCTGATGTGCACGGAGTTTTAACTTTCTATCACGACCTGCGAACAATCCCAGCTCCACCAAATGAGATCAAGATATGTGTAGCCGAAGCCTGTCAGGCTGTTGGCTCTCGCGAATTAGAGAAGGCGCTGAAGGCTACTTACGCAGAGGAAGTTTGTGACGCTTTCTGCTTTGGAAACTGCGCTCTTGGACCCGCGGTAATGGTCAACGGAAAACTCATAGGTCGCGCCACGGCTGCAAAGGTTGCCGAGGAGATTAAATGAGTTCTATAAAGATATACATCCCGGGAGATAGTGCGGCTGTCTCTGTCGGCGCTGATGACGTTGCCCGCGAAATTTCTCGTCTCGCCAATGATTCAAAAATTGATATCGAAATTATTCGAAATGGAACGCGCGGCGCGCTCTGGTTAGAGCCACTTATAGAAGTGCAGGTTGGCGATGATCGAATTGGTTATGGTCCAGTACAAGTCGCAGATGTAGCTACCCTTTTCAAGGCGCAATTTCTCAGTGGTGGTTCGCATGCACTTAGCCTGGGCATCGTGGCAGACCTGCCCTGGCTGGCCAAGCAAGACCGTATAACTTTTAAGCGCGTGGGCATCGTAGATCCACTTTCCATCAGTGACTATCAAGCGCATGGTGGCTGGGTTGGTCTGCAGCGCGCTCTGGCCATGACCGGTGAGCAGATAGTTGCAGAGATAACTGAATCTGGGTTGCGCGGCAGAGGTGGCGCAGGTTTTCCTGCCGGCATCAAGTGGAAGACAGTGTTAGAAACCACTGGCGAAGTTAAATATATTTGTTGCAACGCAGATGAAGGCGATAGCGGAACTTTCGCCGATCGAATTTTGATAGAAGGCGACCCCTTTACCTTGATTGAAGGCATGGCCATCGCCGCCATTGCTGTCGGGGCGCAAGAGGGTTTTGTATACATACGTTCTGAATATCCAGCGGCCATAGCAAAACTTTCTGCCGCTATCCTTATCGCGCGCGAGTTTGGGGTACTAGGCGGCAGCGTTCTTGGCTCCACACATTCATTTGATATCAGAATTCGCGTTGGTGGAGGATCGTATGTGTGTGGTGAAGAGACCGCCATGCTTGAAAGCATTGAAGGTAAGCGCGGAGTTGTTCGCTCCAAGCCGCCGCTTCCAGCTATCGCTGGCCTCTTTGGCAAACCCACGGTTATTAATAATGTGCTTACCTTGGCCAGCATCCCAGCTGTTTTAGCTGATGGCGCCGGTTCATATAAATCGCGCGGAGTGGGTCGATCTCTCGGAACCCAAATCTTCCAGCTCGCGGGAAATGTAAAACAGGGCGGAATTGTTGAAACTGGTTTTGGAATATCCCTCGGCGAGTTAATCACGGGATATGGCGGTGGATCTCTTTCGGGTAAACCAATTAAGGCAGTTCAAATCGGCGGACCACTCGGAGCTTATTTTTCTCCGAAGAACTTCGACATCCCTATGGATTATGAGTCGCTCATCGCGGCTGGTGGAATGTTGGGCCATGGCGGAATTGTCATATTCGATACCAGTGTAGATCTGGCAATTCAAGCAAAATTTGCCATGGAGTTCTGTGCCATCGAATCTTGTGGAAAGTGCACCCCATGTCGTGTGGGATCTACTCGAGGAGCTGAGACCATTCAAAAAATTATTGATGGCGAAGAGTTCGAGCCACATAAGCGGCTTTTGCTCGATCTCTGTGAGGTAATGACGGATGGCTCGCTCTGCGCCATGGGCGGTTTAACCCCAATGCCGGTAATGAGTGCCATGATTAACTTCCCTGAGGACTTTGAAAATCGCGTGGGAGGAACGAAATGACGCTGTTAATTGAGCCCGACTTCGGGACCCCCCGGAGTAAGCGCACTGAAAAAGTCACGGTCATTATTGATGGAACTGAAGTTGAGGTTCCTGCAGATACCTCGATTATGCGGGCTGCTGCCACCATTGGAATAAATGTTCCCAAGCTCTGCGCCACCGATACCCTAAAAGCTTTTGGTTCGTGCCGTCTCTGCGTTGTTGAGATTGACGGCCGTAAGGGAACGCCGTCATCATGTACAACTCCAGTTGCAGATGGTATGAAAATTTCTACACAGTCCGAAAAACTCAGTCGCTTGCGCCAAGGCGTCATGGAACTCTATTTATCGGATCACCCTGCCGATTGCGCCGTTGGCGATCAATGCAAAGTGCATGGAATGGCGCGCGAGGTCGGGCTCAAAGAAGTTCGCTACTCAGGTGCGACTCACTTAGATCTACCCAAGGACGAGTCAAACCCTTATTTCACTTTTGATTCAACCGAGTGCATCGTTTGCAACCGCTGCGTGCGGGCTTGCGATGAAGTTCAAGGTACCTTCGCTCTTACCATTGAAAACCGTGGATTCGAAGCACGCGTTTCATCCTCGGGTACATCCTTTATTGATTCAGAATGTGTTTCATGTGGCGCTTGTGTCCAAGCCTGCCCTACCGGCGCGCTGACCGAGAAGACGCTTCTCACCATTGGAACGCCAACCCGCTCGGTAATAACGACGTGTGCTTATTGCGGTGTGGGATGTTCGTTTAAAGCAGAGATGAAGGGCGATGAATTAGTTCGGATGGTTCCGCTGAAAGATGGCGGTGCTAACGAGGGTCACTCCTGCGTCAAAGGTCGTTTCGCCTGGGGTTATGCCACGCACGAGGATCGCATTACTTCGCCAATGATCAGAAAATCAATAACCGACGAGTGGCAAAAAGTTTCTTGGGAAGAAGCGATCGCATACGCTGCGACCGGGCTCAAGAAGATTCAAGCTGAGCTGGGCGTGAATTCAATCGGTGGAATTTCATCTTCTCGTTGCACCAATGAAGAGGTCTTCGTCGTAACAAAATTAGTGCGTGCCGCGTTTGGCAATAACAATATCGATACGTGTGCGCGAGTATGTCATTCGCCAACGGGGTATGGGTTAAAGCAGACCTTTGGCACCTCTGCAGGTACCCAGGATTTTGAATCGGTGGAGCATGCAGATGTCATCATGCTTATTGGTGCAAATCCAACAGCTGCTCACCCAGTCTTTGCTTCCAGAATGAAGAAGGCTCTTCGTAAGGGAGCATCGTTGATCGTTGTCGATCCGCGGCAGATTCCGCTGGTCCGTACCCCACATGTATCAGCCACCCATCATTTGCAGTTGATGCCGGGCACGAATGTTGCAGTCATCAATGCTTTAGCGCACGTGATTGCCACTGAAGGTTTAATCGATCGTGATTTTGTAAATGCGCGTTGTGATCTCGAGTCTTTTGCGCAGTGGGAAACCTTTATTCGCCTCCTTGAAAACAGTCCAGAGGCTCTCGAAGAATTCACTCGCGTTCCTGCCGAAACTATCCGTGAAGCAGCTCGTCTCTTTGCCGCCGCTCCTAATGGCGCGATCTATTACGGCTTGGGTGTAACCGAGCATTCTCAAGGTTCAACGATGGTTATGGGAATCGCTAACTTGGCTATGGCTACCGGCAACATTGGCCGCAAAGGTGTGGGAGTTAATCCCTTGCGCGGACAGAACAATGTGCAAGGTTCTTGCGATATGGGCTCATTCCCTCACGAACTTTCGGGATATCGTCACATATCCGATAACGATTCTCGGGCAATCTTTGATAAGAAGTGGAATACCACGCTGCAATCTCAACCTGGCTTACGTATTCCCAATATGTTTGATGCCGCGCTTGCTGGCGAATTTAAGGGTCTATACATTCAAGGCGAAGATATCGCTCAATCAGATCCCAACACGGTCCACGTGCATGCTGCTCTACGTGCCATGGAGATGGTAATCGTTCAAGATCTATTCTTAAACGAGACCTCGAAGTTTGCCCACGTCTTTCTACCTGGTACCTCTTTCTTGGAGAAGGATGGCACCTTCACCAACGCCGAACGTCGCATAAACCGCGTTCGTCCCGTGATGCCAAGTAAGACTGGCAAGAGTGAATTCGAAGTTACCTGCGACTTAGCTACTGCAATGGGTTATCCGCTGAGTTATGAAAATGGCGCTGAGATCATGGATGAGATTGCCGCAGTCACACCTACCTTTGCTGGAGTCTCCTTTGCCGCACTGGATGCTGCTGGAAGTTTGCAGTGGCCGGTTAACGCTGCTGCGCCTGACGGAACTCCCACGATGCATATGAATCAGTTCGTGCGCGGTGAAGGCAAGTTCATGCCAACTCCTTATGTCGCGACTGAAGAGAAAGCGACCCGTAAATTCCCACTCTTGCTTACTACTGGTCGAGTTTTGAGCCAATATAACGTGGGTGCCCAGACTCGTCGCACCGCAAATTCCATCTGGCACCCTGAAGATACTTTAGATATCCATGAAGCCGATGCAGAATTACGCGGTATCGCCGATGGAAGTTGGGTCAAACTGGCTAGTCGTGTTGGGGACACAATTATGCGCGCTCGTATCACCGATGAGGTGCCCGCAGGAGTCGTCTACACGACATTCCACTTCCCGGAAAGTGGAGCGAATGTTATTACAACTGATTACTCAGATTGGGCTACCAACTGCCCGGAGTACAAAGTTACTGCTGTAGAAATAAGTCCCAGCGCTAAGGGACCAGGGGCTATCCACGAGCACGAACTCGATAAGAATCTGCAGTTATCTTCTATTGTTCGGATGGCCAATCAAATTGCAGCAAATATTCCGAGTGATGGAGCCCCAGAGATCGAAGTTGCTCACCACTTAGTTCAGTTCTGGACGCCAACCATGTTGCGCCATCTGCACGAAGATGTAGATCGATCCTTGTTATCTCCGGTGGTCATAAAAGCTCTCGAAATAGAGTCAGTCAGTAACTAGAGCAAGGATCTCTCTGGTTAATCCGATCTCCTCAACCTTTCTTATTTCCAGCGGAAGCCCTAATAAATCTGCCGCTGCATTAGCTGCAATTTCTAAATCGGGTGTGGGGGATTGTGCCAACCAAATTACCTTTGAATAATTCTTAAAGTAATCGTCGCGCAATTCCGGGCGGCGATCTAATCCAAGCTCGACTATCACACTGCGGTTAAACGACTTGACCAGGTAATCGGTGAGGAAGTAAGTCCCGGCGTTCTCAGCCATAAGTCTCTCAATGATTTCTCTGCCGGCAAAGATGTCATAGCAATGGTTGCCACCCAACCTGGAGACGTTGTGTTTTTGCAGAACTACATCGAGGGCACCATATGTTCCGCAGTCGGCATATGCCACCGCGCACTTGGAATGTTGTGGGAAAATCTTCTTCAGTAACAGATCAACTTCGCCGGCTATTTTCTCGGGGTGGTTATGGAGCAGAGGTGGAAGCGGATAGATGGTTACATCTAGCTCGTGCTCTCTCACGATTGCATCAATATGTGTTGCCAGCGCTCCACAGGCCACGATCCCGACGCTCATTTTATGCGGGAAAGGCCAAGCGCTCGACAAATTTGTCATTGAAATCCGCGCGATCAGAAAGTTCGATGTAATCAATCTGCTCGAGCAGGGCATCTGCACCATTGCGCTCCTGCGCCGATAAGAGCACCATCTTGGCGCCCTCGCCCGCAACATTTCCAGCAGAGATAATTCGAAGTACTGAAATCTTCGGAACTAGGCCGATTTTGATAGCAGAGGCTGGCGATAGATATGAACCGAATGATCCTGCGAGCAAAACTTGCTGGATATCGCTCTCTTGAATTCCAAATTCTTCAACCAGAAGTGCCCAGCCCGTCGCAATAGCCGCTTTAGCAAACTGCAATTCGCGTACATCGCGTTGGCTAAGGAAGACGGCATCGCTTGGATCGCCAACATTCTTACCCCAGGTCAAAACAAAGACACGTTCACCTTCGCGCACCAATAGTCGATCCGCGAGCTGTGGTGCAATCTCAAGAGCTGCCTCTTCACTGACAAATTTTCCGGATTTGTCGAGCAGGCCAAGTTCAACCAGAACGGCACAGGCATCCACCAGTCCAGAACCACAGATTCCAATTGCTGGAGTGTCTTGGATCGTGCCAATAACGAGCAGGCCATCCTTAATCTTGACAGTTTCAATTGCCCCGGCAGCAGCGCGAACTCCACACTTAATCGAAGCGGCTTCAAATGCTGGTCCAGCAGGCGCAGCTGTTGCGAGTATGCGTTCGCCATCTCCAAGGATAATCTCGCAATTTGTGCCCACATCGATGAATAGTCGAAGTCGCTTATCGCGGTCCATACCAGATGCCAGAGCACCGGAAATAATATCTCCGCCAACATATGCACCTAGCGAAGGCATCACCAAGGCCTTAGATAACGGATGCAGATTGAGCCCAAGTTCGCTAGCCCTGACATGTGGATAGCTGGCACTAGCCATAATGAATGGCGCTACGCCAAGCGGTTCTGGATCAATACCTAAAACAATTTGAGTCATGGTCGCATTGCCAGCCAGCGCCACTTCATAGACATTGTTTCGATCAACTCCGGATTCCAGAATCACCTCTTCCGTTAACTCGGAGAGAGTTTGCTGCGCCAAACTGCGCAACTTACTCAACCCTTCAGGATCCAACATCGTCGTACTTATCCGTGTGATTACATCCGCACCGAATGGTTGTTGTTTGTTGAGCATTGACGCGACTGCGAGTGGAGTACCGGTATTTAAATCAAGAAGGGTCGCCACAACTGTTGTGGTGCCGAGATCAAAGGCGATTCCATAGCGGATTAGTGTGGTGTCACCAGGCTCGATATCGATAAGTTCTTGTTCAATGAAAACCGCGGTGACTTGGTAATTCGCCTCACGGAGTACTTTCGGTAGTCTGCGCATTGCAACTAATGAGACGGTCGCTTCAAAGTCATCGATAGAATCCAAGAGTCGCACGATGTCGGTGCGCTGATCTTCCAGAGTAGGTTCAACAAGTTCTACGTAACGCTTTTGAACTGCGGGGCGCAGAATGACCTGTCGTCCCACGCCAACCGTTGCGGCTTTTGGCCGGGTTGTCAGCGCAGGAACATCTATAGAAATATCTTGCGTAGAGCGGACCATGCAGGCTAGACGCCAACCGGCGCTAATTTCATCGGCGGAGAATGCTCTATAATCTAGCTTTGAAGGTTCAATCTGGCCGGATGTGACCTTTATCCTGCACTTCTTACATGTGCCATAGCCACCACAGGTGGAATCAATAGCGATTCCATTCCACGAGGCCGCATCAAAGGCACTGACACCCGTTGGAACGGTAATAACTTTCTCACTCGCCACCGAATTATCTTTTTCGAGGGCTCGGAAAGAGAGCTTGATTCGCCCCGTTCCATCGTGGTCGGGGAGTGATGAGTTATCTAAATCGCGCTTACTGATCTTAAACCTCCGTTATCGCTGCTGCTTTGGCTGCTTCCACTGCGCGGTATCTTGAAATCCAATTGCCGCCCCAAGGGTCCAATCCTAAAAGAAGGTCGGAGGCGCGAACAGCATCGACGATCTGCAAGGTTCGTCCATCCATAACAGCCGAAGTTAATCCAGCACTCATAGCTGCCGGCAAAAAAGCGGCGTTGAGTGCATGACGGTGAGGTAGCCCAAATGAGATATTTGAAGCGCCTAGGGTCATGTTAAGTCCCCAGCGCTGACGAATCTGATAAATGGTTTCAAGAGTAATTTTTACCGCTTCGGGATCCGCTCCCACCGTCATCGCCAGTGGATCAATGACTAGATCTTCCAGGGGAATCCCATACTTCTCTACTGTTCGCATGATCTTTTCAGTGAGAACTAAGCGCTCTTCAACAGTTGCAGGAATGCCGGTTTCGTCATTAGGCAGTGCAATAATCGCAGCGCCATGCTTCTTGATGAGTGGAAGCACAATCTCCATGCGCTCATCTTCAGCGGTAACGCTATTCACAAGCGCCTTGCCTTCGTAAGCTTCCAGACCCGCTTGCAAGGCTTCGATAATAGAAGAGTCAATACAGATAGGTAGGTCTGTGAGCGTTTGAATGAGCTTGATCGCTTTGCTCAATAGAACGGGTTCATCGGTGAGGGGTACACCCATATTCACATCGAGCATGTTGCATCCGCCAGCGACCTGATCGGCCACATCTTTGTTAATCGCAGAGAGATCGCCAGCTCGAAGTTGCTCTTGAAACTTCTTTCGCCCCGTTGGATTAATGCGCTCTCCGATAATGCAGAACGGTTGATCATGGCCAATGGTCAGTGTTTTCGTGGCCGACTTTACGATTGTATGCATGACTCTCTCCGATTGTATGTAGCGGTTTTAAATCTTTGGTTTTCTGCCGAGTTCTCCCATGAGGCGTTCCATCGACTGATCGCGGCGAAAATCGATGATATGCAGCCCACGAACACCAGGTAAAGATAGTGCGTGTTTTGATTGCTCTAAGACCAGTTGATAGGCGGCCTCGCTGGGATCGGGGTCATGGGCGACCCGATCGATCGTCTCTTGCGGTATATCTATACCGGGGACCTTATTGTTCATAAAGTTCAGGGCCTTTTCATTCTTGACTAATACAACGCTAGGGATCAGGTGCAGACCAGGGGCTGCCGTCGCAACTCCAGTACAAAAACTGGCCAAGCGATCTGGGTGGTAACAAATCTGCAATTGTAGGTAACGTGCTCCAGCTCTCTGTTTCTTAAGTGCGCGTTCAATTCGGTATTCAAGCGGGGGAGCAGCGGGATTTTCTACAGCGCTAATGTAAAAGTTGGGGGCAGGATTGATCTTGCGACCCGACAGGTACTGACCGGTGCTGAGTACTTTCGCTACCGCGATCGCTTGCGGTCCATCCAAATCGAATACCTTGCGCGCTTCTGGTTCATCTCCGGCGCTCACATCGTCGCCCGTTAACATGGCAACGTTCTCGATCCCGTGAAGAGCGGCTCCCATTAAATCTGCCTCAATTGCCAGCCTATTTTTATCGCGACAGACAATCTGCATAATTGGTTCGATGCCATACATCTTCATGGCAATTGCTACAGCGGTATTCGAAGCATGAGCATGTGCCGCGGTGTTGTCAGTTGAATTTGCCGCATCAAACCATGGTGCGATGCGGGCAGCGTGTCTTGCAATGATCTCCATGCCACCGCTGTCTATCTCAGGAAATTCAGCGGTGAAGAGGAGTTCTTGAGAATTTTCTAGAATGTCACTGACTTTAGACATTATTTGTCACCGGGTTCAATGACTTCTTGCCAACCCTTAGGTCTCTTTTGGTCGCGTTTGCTCAAAAGGTTGATCCAAGAAGAAGTTCCCTTTAATTGCATATCAACCGGAGGTCTTAATTCGTTGTAATGATCCCGCCATGATTGCGGCAGGTGCAACTTCTCTTTGCGCTCATAGGCTTTGACCCAGATGCATTGCATCTCTGGTTTTACTTCGCAACCGCCATTTTCGCGTACTCCCCCGCAAGGTCCGTTGCGCAAGGTTTTGGGACAGGTCATAGGGCAGACCATCCCCGTTGAGTGCAGAACGCATTGTCCACACATCTGGCAACCCCAGATCGGTTTCTTTATTGCATCCTCAAGGAGAGGTAATAGCTTAGGCATGAGAACTTTAAGCGTTTGCGCTTGCGCGGCGCTTTTGCATCAAATCTTTCGCGATTCTCACAGCAGTTGAAGCGTCAGATGCGAAGCCATCGGCGCCAACAACGTCGGCATATTCTTGGGTAACTGGTGCTCCACCGACCATGATCATGACCTGATCGCGCAAGCCCGCTTTGGTAATTTCATGGATATTTACTTTGAACATAGGCATGGTTGTCGTCAGGAATGCAGACATTCCCACAATATCTGGTTTGTGTTCGTTAATTGCTGCGATAAATTTTTCTGGCCCGGCTTGAACGCCAATATCAATGACGTTAAATCCGGCGCCTTCCAACATAATATTTACGAGGTTCTTGCCAATATCATGAACATCGCCCTTAACGGTACCCATCAAGAAAGTTCCAACGGTCTCTGCACCAGTGAGAGCAAGTAGTGGGCGCAGGACATTGAGCGCACCAGACATTGCTTTTCCTGAGATGAGCATCTCTGGAACGAAGAAATCGCCACGTTCAAAGCGCGCGCCAACTTCTTCGAGCGAAGGAATCAAGGCGTCGAAGAGGATCGAACTTGGGGTCATTCCCTCGGCGATACCCAACTCTGTTAAACGGAGTACTTCTGGGGCATTTCCTACGAGGGTCTCTTCAAATAGTGCTTTTAGGATCTCATCGTGCGTCATGCTGCACCTGCCTTCCCGTGCTTCATTTGGTTTTGGGGCGAAGTTGTTGCTTCGTTGATCTTTTCTATGATTAGTAAACCGATCCGATTTAAATCTTTCATTGAGAGTCGGGTAATTGGCCCAGAAATTGATATTGAGGCAACTACACGTCCATCACTTTCTCGAACAGGGGCCGAGACTGCAACCAACCCATCTTCAAGTTCTCCATCAATGATGGCGTATCCGGTCTTGCGAATCGATTCCAATTCGACAAGTAACTTGGCACGATTTGTAATTGATTTTGGGGTGAGCTTAGGCAGGGGACCCGATTGAATTGAAATTGCACCATATGCCAGTAGAACTTTGCCGAGCGCAGAGCAATGATATGGAACGTCTTTATCGATCCAATTTGTTACTCCGAGCATAAAGTTGCTATCTACCTGGTCAATAATTTTCAGCGAGCCATTTCCAGAGATCGCTAAGTTAGCAGTTTCGCCAGTAAGCGCTGCCAACTCTTCTAAGATGGGACGCATCCGGGCTACGAGCACTGAATCTTGATTCTGTTCGCGGGCAAATCGAGTTAAGACATCTCCAGGCAAAAAAGCGCCGTTGCGATCTCGCTTCACAAATCCTTGGCGCTCCAGAGCGCTGATCAAGCGTGAGGTAGTGCTCTTTGGAATATTAAATTCTCTGGCCAGCGCACCTAATTGAGGCGGAGAACCGGCAGTAATGATGTGAGTTAAAAGCGCGGTTGCACGGTCAACGGCACGAGTGCCTGAAACCGTTGCCTGACCCATGCGATCTTCCGTTCCAACAGTGTTCCACAATATGGAACGATTGTTCCATAAACCAGCGTATTCTCTTCTGTGATCACATGCAATACCTTCGACCGACAAGTTATTTAGAAGTTAATATCGGCTCACACTGAGTGAATTTTTCTGGGTCCCAAAGGGGGAAGCAAGCGTGTTTCAGAACAAGATGCCGCGTTACGAAATTTTAAGTGAAGAGTCGATGGCCACCCTCACCTTGGGTTGGCGCCGGATTGTGTCAGAGATAGGCATCGAATTCGCTAGCCCCTGGGCCGTAGATATGTTGCGCGAGGCGGGTCAGTCCGTCGAAGGCGAGAACGTTAAATTTGATCCTGATTGGATTTTGAAGCAGGTGGCAAAGGCTCCGAAGGATTTCAATCTTCGCGCGCGCAATCCAAAAAACAACGTCCACATCGGTGGAGATTCAATGGTCTTCGGCGGCGTTTATGGTCCTCCCTTTGTCCTTGAAGGAACAACCCGTCGCGATGCGACATTCACCGATTACGAGAATTTTTGTAAATTGGCACAGAGCTTTGATGCGATAGATAGCGTCGGTGGAGTCGTCTGCGAACCCAATGATTTATCACTTGATAGTCGCCACTTAGATATGGCCTTTGCCGCAGCTACTCTGACCGATAAATTCTTTATGGGAAATGTGGTCACCGCGGAGAATGCACGCGACGTCATTGCAATGGCGGAAATAATTCACGGTGGCAGGAAAGCAATTGAGGAAACCCCAGCTCTTATTTCGCTCATCAACTGCAATTCACCACTTCGTTGGGACGATCGCATGTTGGATTCAATGCGCGAATATGTTCTGGCTGGTCAACCAGTAGTCACAACTCCATTCTTGCTCATGGGTGCCATGAGTCCAGTAACCATTCCAGCAACGCTGGCTCAGCAAATTGCCGAGGCCCTATCTGGTATTGCTTTAGCACAGTTGATTCGCCCGGGATGCCCAATCGTCTTTGGTTCCTTCCTATCCAACATTGATATGCAATCTGGCTCACCACAATTCGGTACGCCAGAATCTGGTATCGGACTGCTCTGTACCGGGCAAATTGCGCGTAGTTTCAATCTTCCTTTCCGTGGCGGTGGTGGCCTCAACTCATCACAATCAGTTGATGCGCAATCTGCTTACCAAACGATGATGACCATGATGCCTACATTCCTATCTGGAACTAACTGGGTCATGCATAGTGCTGGTTGGCTAGAAGGTGGGCTGGTCTCTTCCTACGATAAATTTGTAGTCGATGTAGAAATTCTGCAGAGCCTCATTGCGGAGTTCACTCCACTTGAATTTAACGAATCCTCGTTGGCATTTGACGCCCATTTAGAGGTTGGCCACGGTGGTCACTTCTTAGGTGCGGCGCACACTATGGAGCGTTTTCGCGACTGTTTCTATCGCCCATTCTTAACAAATAGCGATAACTACGAGCGCTGGACGCGCCTGGGCGCTAAAGACACTCGGATGCGTGCTGAAGAGATCTGGAAGAAGAAGTTAGCGGATTACCAATTGCCAGAAATTGATTCATCCGTTCTGACTGGATTGCAGGACTTTGTAGCCAAGCGCAAGAGTGAACTCGACTAAGGGTTAACCTTGGGCATGGCCAGTTCTATCTATATCGACGGACAATGGCGTTCTGCGCTTGGTGGCGCAACTCGCGAAATTCGCAGCCCTGCTGATGGCAGCTTGGTCGCTGTAGTTTCAGAAGCGGGTGTCGAAGATGCGTTGGCTGCGATTAGCGCAGCTCGTGGATCTTTCGATAGTGGAATTTTCTCCTCTTTGAGTTGGTCGGAACGAAGTGCGTTGCTCTCCAAGGTAGCCGATTTATTGGAGCGCGATCTAGAAATTCTTGCTGCACTTGAGAGCGGCGATACCGGCAAGCGAATTATCGAAGCTAAATATGATGTTGCAGATGTCGCCGCCACTTTTCGTCACTTTGCTACTTTGACGTTGAAGCAGGGCGACCGCGTTGTCGATAGCGGCCAGCCACACATCTCTAGCAGGATCACTCAAGGAGGTATTGGTGTCTGCTCACTTATTGGCCCGTGGAACTACCCTTTGCTACAAATCGCCTGGAAAGTCGCTCCAGCTTTAGCGGCTGGATGTTCATTTATATTAAAACCCAGTGAATTGACTCCTTCCACTGCGATTCATTTAATGAAATTGTTAGAAGAAGTTGGTATTCCGGTTGGTGTCGCCAATTTGGTGACTGGCGCCGGATCGGTAATTGGGGACACACTCACTTCGGATCCCCGCGTTGATCTCGTTTCATTTACGGGTGGCTTACCTACTGGCAAGAGAATCATGGCCAAGGCAGCTGAAACTGTTAAAAGGGTGGCGCTTGAACTCGGTGGCAAGAATCCAAATATCATCTTTGCCGACGCAGATTTGGATGCTGCGATCGACTTTGCGGTAACTGCAGCCTTCTTGCATTCTGGTCAGGTCTGTTCTGCGGGAACGAGATTGATCCTCGAACGCCCGATACATGATCGCGTTGTAAAAGAAATTGTTCGGCGAGCGAAGTTGATTCGGATAGGCGGTCCCGCAGATTTAACGGCAGAAACTGGACCGTTGATCAGCGCAGGGCATTTAAAGAAGGTCGAAGAGTATTTGGCAAAAGGTGTCGCGGAAGGTGCGACCTTGCTTGTAGGCGGAGCGCGCTGCGCGGCTCCAGGGCTAGCAAATGGCTGGTTCTTCCCACCGACTGTTTTAGATAATTGCAACACCTCGATGTATTGCGTCCAGGAAGAGTCATTTGGTCCAATTCTCACCGTTGAAGTATTTGATACCGAAGAGGAAGCAATCAAGATTGGCAATGACACGATTTATGGGCTCTCCGGTGCAGTCTGGAGCAGCGATATCGCCAGAACTGAGCGTGTGTCCAAAGCGTTGCGCCACGGGACTATTTGGATCAACGATTATGGCCCATATAAGCCAGCGGCCGAATGGGGAGGCTTTAAAGCTTCAGGCAATGGTCGCGAATTAGGCGAACATGGGCTGCAGGAATACCTTGAAATAAAACACATTTGGACCAACAATTCACCAAGTAAATCAGAATGGTTTGCTGATGGTAATTAAAGGGGGCGAAGTTGGATAACCAAGCTCCGATGATTTCGGTTCGAAACTTATGGAAAGTATTTGGCTCCAATCCCGAAGCAATTATTGGCACTCCCGATGCTTTGCTGTCGAGGCAAGAGTTGCGCGCGAAGACAGGTAACACGATCGCCGTACGAGATGTTTCCTTCGATGTTGCGCCTGGAGAAGTCTTCGTTGTGATGGGACTTTCAGGTTCAGGCAAATCGACACTAGTTCGCTGCATGACGCGATTGATTGAACCTACGCAAGGTGAATTACGTTTCGAAGATGAAGATATTCTGAAAGTGGACGATAAGAGACTTCGTGAATTGCGTAAGACCCGTTTCTCAATGGTCTTCCAACATTTTGGTCTATTACCGCATCGCAAAGTTATCGATAACGTTGCGTATAGCCTAGAGATTAATGGAGTTGGTAAAGCCGATCGCCATGCACGAGCCAATGAAGTGATTGAACTCGTGGGGTTACAAGGTTATGCGCAGGCTTACCCAGAGCAGTTATCAGGTGGAATGCAGCAGCGAGTTGGCTTAGCTCGTGCTCTCGCCGTAGACCCACAAGTGCTCTTCCTCGATGAACCTTTTAGTGCACTGGATCCGCTTATTAGAAGAGATATGCAGACTGAGGTCATACGGCTGCATCATCAACTTGGAAAAACGATGGTCTTTATTACTCACGACTTGGCAGAAGCCGTGAAGCTAGGTGACCGAATTGCGATCATGCGTGACGGTGCAGTAGTCCAGATAGGTACCCCGGAAGAATTAGTGGCACAACCTGCAGATGATTATGTAGCAAATTTTGTTCGTGACTTCCCGAAGTCTCATATTCTTACCTTGCGTTGGATTGCGCGAAAGCCCGAACCCAGCGAAGACTTAAGTGGTCCAATTCTTCCACCTAACATCACCGTTAGGAATGCGACTCGTCAGATCATCGAATCATCGATTCCGATTAGGGTGATGGAGAACGGAAACTTACTTGGCGTAGTTACGGCGGTGGAAGTTTTGCATCTCATCTCAGGTCAGGAATAGCCGGTGGCTACCACCCTGCTCTCCAAAACCATGGGTGAGCCAGCACCGGTTGCCGCAAAGAAATCTAAGCTTAGTTTTCAACTCTCTCTGCTAACCACTGGATTCTTATTCTTTGCAATATTGTTACGCGGAATCGCGACACTTCCATTAGATACTTCAAGCCTTACCTCGTTCCAAAATTGGCTCAATAGTGTCAGCGACTGGATCGGAAATAACAGAACCTCAAATCCGGTATTTACCTTCTTTATTAACGTAATTCGCGACTTCATCGACACCTTCGTCACCGGAATCCAGGACTTGATCAGTCAAGCGGTTGGTAATAATGCTTCACCATTGCTGGGATGGTTTGGAATTGTCGTCTTGCTGAGCTACCTCGCATATGCGGTCGCTAATGTAAGAATTGCACTTCTCGTCTGTGGCGGACTCATCTCACTTGGACTTTTGGGGTACTGGCAAGAATCGATGGATACGCTGGCGTTGACGCTTGCCGCAGTGGTGCTTGCGCTCATAATTGGCATCCCACTGGGCATATGTGCAGGGTTATTCCCTCGCTTTGAGAAGATAATTACTCCCGCCCTCGACTTCGCACAGGTGATGCCCACCTTCGTGTATCTCACTCCTGTCACTCTCTTCTTTTTGATTGGACCGGCATCGGCGACGATCGTGACAATGGTCTACGCGATTCCTCCTGCGCTGCGCATTACAGCGGTGGCTCTCCATGAGGTGCCTTGGTCTAGTGTCGAAGCTGCGGTGTCTATGGGTTCAACTCGAATGCAAGCGCTTCGCAAGGTTCAATTACCGCAAGCTAAGCGCACCATAGTTGTTGGTATTAACCAAACCATTATGGCAGCGCTTTCTATGGTCACCATCGCAGCCTTGATTGATGCCCCTGGTTTAGGGAAAGTTGTAATAAGGGCACTGGAGTCGTTGGATATTGGAAGTTCATTTCAAGCCGGCTTGGGAATTGTAATTTTAGCTGTTGTTTTGGACCGAACGACAACTGCAGCGGCATCCAAAGTGGATGCCGAAAATTCACATCTCCTCGACCATAAGCATCATCGTCAAATATTGAAGATTGGTGCGATTGTCAGTGTGATTGCAGTGGTTATTTCGCGAATTTACCTTTGGGCGGGGAATTTCCCCGGTACTGGCGTTCTTGGCCACGACATTGCAACATACACTGATAATGCAACGAATTGGTTTCAGGCACATTTTGTAAACGTTACAAATGGCATCACCAATGCAGTTTCCTACGGATTGCTCAACCCATTGCAGAGCCTCTTAACAAATAGCCCTTGGTTTGTTACCGGGTTCGCATTTGTTTTGCTGGCGGCAATTCTTGGCGGCAGAAAGTTAACGCTGGTTGCAATATTCTGCGTGCTTGGAATTGTAGGTACTGGTTTGTGGTCTGACACCATGGCAACGCTGGCCTCAGTTTTAGTCGCTTCGATCGCAACCGTAACGATTGGCATTGTGGTTGGAGTTTGGATCGGCAGAAGTAAACGAGCCGATCAAATTATTCGACCTATCCTTGATGCGGGGCAGGTCTTGCCCGCATTCGTCTATTTGGTACCTTTCTTAGGCTTGTTCGGTGCAACTAGGTTTACTGCAATCATGGCGGCCATTGTTTATGCCGCTCCTGCTTCAATTAAATTGATGGCAGATGGAATTGCAGGTATTCCTGCATCGATTTCAGAAGCTGGAATTGCAGCGGGATCGAGCAAGTGGCAGATGATTATAAAAGTCCAATTACCGAGTGCGCGCCGCGCGGTGGCACTTTCGACCAACCAAGGCATAATTTATGTTCTAGCAATGGTTGTCGTAGGCGGCCTTGTAGGCGCTGGCGGACTTGGATACCTCGTTGTAGCTGGTTTCGCTCAGTTAAATCTCACGGGGAAGGGGTTAGCCGCGGGGTTAGCGATCGTACTTCTGGGAATTTTATTGGACAGAATCACCCAAGCGGCAGCGGTCAGGAGTACGCTCCAAGGCAAGTAAATAGAATCCGCTAATTGCATTGGTTGGCGGCCATGTCGATTGCAATCAATAGATCAGGAGGAGTTATTTATGTTTAAATCGCATAGGTTCCGTCGTGGAGCCACACTCATGCTTGTCGTGAGCGCTATTACCTTTGCTCTACCGGCTGCAGTACCTGCTCAAGCGGCAGCTGCTTGCGGTACCGTTAATTTGGCTGACAATGCTTGGGTTGGATATGAAGCCGACCTTGCTGTTGTTTCCTATGTATTGAAGAACAGCTTAGGTTGCAAGGTTGTAGTAAAGAATATTTCAGAGCAAGTTTCATGGCAGGGATTCCCAACTGGCCAGGTCGACGCGATTCTTGAAAACTGGGGACACGAAGATTTAGCTGCCAAGTACATCACAAAGCAGAAGGTTGCCGTGGATCTTGGTAGCACCGGCAACAACGGCATCATTGGTTGGTATGTCGTACCTTGGATGGTTGCAAAATATCCGGGTATCACCAATTACAAGAACTTGAATAAGTATGCAAGTTTGTTCAAGACTTCCGAGTCGGGCAGCATGGGCGCATTCCTTGATGGCGACCCTTCCTATGTAACTAACGATGCTGCAATTATTAAGAACCTTAAGTTGAACTACAAAGTAATCTTCACAGGTAGCGAAGCCGCACTGATCACCTCCTTCCGCGCCGCACAAGCGCAGAAGAAGCCAATGATCGGCTACTTCTACGAACCTCAGTGGTTCTTAGCTGAAGTTCCATTGGTACACGTCACACTTCCAAAGTGGACAAAGGGCTGCGATGCAGATCCTAAGACTGTGGCCTGCGATTACCCACCTTATCCACTTAATAAAGTGGCAAGCGTGAAGTTCATGAATTCCGGTTCCCCTGCGGCAACTGTGATCAAGAACTTTAAGTGGACCAATGCAGATCAGAACTCGGTTGCAAAGTCGCTTGCTGTTGGCAAGTTGACCGATGACGCTGCAGCGAAGATCTGGGTCGATGCTCACCCAGCAATTGTGAAGGCATGGTTAGGAAAGTAGTAGTTAATAATTAGGAGGTTCGGCGCGCTCGTTAAATGGAAAATCATTTGACTGGCGCGCCGATCTATTTCTTGAGTAACATAGTTAAATGAACTCACTTTACGATTACATCATTGTCGGAGGTGGCTCTGCAGGTAGCTCCCTGGCAAATCGGTTGAGCGCAGATCCTAAGAATTCAGTTTTAGTTCTAGAGGCGGGTCGCCCCGATTACAAGTGGGATGTTTTCATTCATATGCCAGCTGCTCTAGCCTTTCCAATTGGCAACAAACACTATGACTGGCAATACGAATCGGAACCTGAGCCCTTCATGAACAATCGCAAGATTTACCATGCTCGGGGAAAAGTTTTGGGCGGCTCTGGAAGTATTAATGGCATGATCTGGCAACGTGGAAATCCACTCGATTACGAGCGCTGGAGTAAAGATGCTGGCATGGAGAATTGGGATTACGCGCACTGCCTGCCCTACTTTAAAAAAATGGAGAATTGCTTAGCCGATCCCAAGAACCCTTTTCGGGGTAATAGTGGGCCTTTAGAGCTAGAGCGGGGCCCGATCAAGAGCCCACTCTTCGCTGCTTTCTTTAAAGCAACCGAAGAAGCTGGATACCCACGGACGGACGACGTTAATGGCTATCGACAAGAGGGATTCGCGGCATTTGACCGTAATGTGCGACGTGGCAGACGCTTAAGTTCCGCTCGTGCATATCTTCACCCAGTGATGAAGCGAAAGAATTTGACCGTTAAGACTCGTGCCATGGTTAGCAAAGTTATATTCGAGGGCAAGACAGCCGTCGGAGTTGAAGTTGTGATTAAAGGCAAGACAGAAATTATTAAGGGCCGCGAGATTATTCTCTGCGGTGGCGCCATAAATACTCCGCAGATACTGCAACTATCAGGAATTGGAAATGCTAAAGATCTAAAGGCTATGGGTATAGAAGTTGTTAAAGATTTGCCAGGTGTTGGAGAAAACTTACAGGATCATCTAGAAGTCTATGTCCAATACGCCTGCAAAGAACCAGTTTCGATGCAACCGATGCTTAAACTCTGGCGCAGACCATTCATTGGAGCGCGGTGGTTATTTCTACGGAGCGGGCCTGGTGCTACTAATCACTTTGAAGCAGGTGGATTTACGCGCAGTAATGACGATGTTAAATATCCCAATTTAATGTTTCATTTCCTACCGCTGGCAATTCGCTATGACGGCACCGCACCTTCAGGCGGGCACGGCTATCAAGTCCACGTTGGTCCTATGTATTCGAATGCGCGTGGCTCGATCAAGATCAAGAGCACCGATCCTCTGGTAAAGCCGGCACTGCGGTTTAATTACATGTCAACAGATGAAGATCGCCGCGAATGGGTTGAAGCCGTTAAGGTCGCGCGTAACATTTTGACGCAGAAGGCGATGGACCAGTACAACGCTGGTGAAACTTCTCCCGGTCCATCAGTTGCGACCGATGCAGAAATTTTAGATTGGGTTCGCAAAGATGGCGAGACAGCACTGCATCCATCCTGTACCGCAAAGATGGGAACCGATGCGATGTCGGTTGTCGACCCGGCTACGATGAAAGTTCATGGGATCGAAGGCTTAAGAGTCTGCGATGCTTCAGTATTTCCCTATGTAACCAATGGCAATATATATGCTCCAGTAATGATGGTGGCTGAAAAGGCTGCAGACTTAATTTTGGGCAACAAACCATTGCCGCCAGAGAATATTGAGTTCTATCGACATGCAGGATAATCCAAAGGCTCCATCCGCAACGGCGAAGGTAAAAGTCCAAAAGTCAGATTCTGCAGATATGACTTCAGATACCGTCGTTGTTGAAGAGCCCCTAGAAATTCGCCTGAAGCGTGGTGATGTTGAAGAACAGCTGGGTATAACGATGCGCACACCAGGTGCCGATTTAGAACTTGCCGCCGGTTTCCTCTGGGGTGAAGGTTTTCTTACCGCGCCTGATCAACTTCTGACCGTGAAGGTTTGCGGGGACCGCACCCTGACTCCAAGGCAGAGGGCAAATGTCGTTATTGCCGAAGTCTCCCTAGATGCGCCCGCATCCCATCGAAATTTGGATCGCCGATTCACGATTACATCTGCATGCGGTGTATGTGGATCCACGAGTATTTCTGATTTGCATCTGCGTGGAATACCAAAGGTAGTCAAGACCAGCAAAAACCTTTCAGATTTGGCGATCTTGCCCGAACTATTAGTAGGAAAACAGCAAGTTTTTTCTAAGACCGGTGGATTGCACGCCGCGCTCTTGGTAAATCTAGCTGGGGAATCCGTCTTTCTTCGCGAAGATGTGGGACGACACAATGCGGTGGACAAGGTAATTGGTGCAGCTCTCATGGCGCAGAAACTTCCACTTTCGGATTGGACCTTAGTCGTTTCTGGGCGAGTCGGATATGAAATTGTGCAGAAGGCTATCTGCGCAGGGATCTCTGCTCTCGTTGGGGTTAGTGCGCCCACTTCACTTGCTATCGAATTGGCGGATGAATTTGGATTGACGCTTTTAGCGTTTGCGAGAAATGGTTCCGCTAAACACTTTATTGAAGTTATTGTTTCAGAGTGAAACCTGCGCACGTAGCTGTCAGTTTCTTTCTCGCCGCAACTCTCTTAATCCCGGTCCCCGCTTCCCAAGCACAGAGTGATTCACGCACCGTGACCGTCTTCGCTGCTTCAAGTTTGACGAAGGCCTTCTCAGCTCTTGGGGCGAGCTTTCAAGCGGCTCATCCCGGTATCACTGTGAGATTTTCATTCGCATCTTCTACCACCTTGGCTACTCAGATTAACTCCGGAGCTCCAGCAGATATATTTGTTTCTGCTGATGTTTCTGCGATGAGCTCTGTCGTTGCAGAGGTTCCCAACCCAATTGCTTATCTGGTTAATCAGGTGGTGGTTGCGGTCCCTAGAGGATCGAAGATTAGGAAGATCTCTGACCTTAATGCCGGCTTCAAGTGGTTGCAGTGTTCTCATAGTGTTCCATGTGGCATTGCGGCTGATTCAGCTCTGGCGAGTGAAGGATCTGTTACCAGTACTCCAGTTTCTTTGGAGAGCTCAGATGCCAGCGCCGTGGCAAAGTTACTAGCCGGGTCGGTCGATGCGGCAATTGTCTATAAAACTGATGTGGTGGCCAACCCAAGCAAGCTGACGGCGATCACTTTTGCCAATACCGCGGCGGCCTCAACCCAGTACCAACTCGGAATTTCGACCCAAAAGAGAACGGCAAAGAGCCATTGGGCGCAGACCTTCTTTGATTACCTGAAGGGTCATAATGCGAAGAAGTTATTAGCGGCTAGTGGGTTTACCATTTCACAATGAAGCGGCGTAGAACTGACCCAGTAACTCGCCTGCTCGCCGGCCTCGCTATAACCGTCGTGGCTCTTCCACTTGTTGCCATTTTTGTAAAAGTTCCGTGGTCTACCTTCTTTACAAGTATTCGAAGCGGTGGCTCGCTCACCGCTGTGAAACTCTCAATCTGGACCTCGCTCCTCGCTGGATTAATCTGTCTTCTCTTGGGGGTGCCCCTCGCTTGGTGGCTGGCGCGCGGTTCAGATCGCGTAACAACATTTCTTCGGCCGATTGTTTTAGCGCCGATTGCCCTTCCTCCGACAGTCGCTGGTCTGGCTATGTTGGGGTTGCTTAGTCGCACCGGCCTATTGGGGAGGCCGATTTATAGAATATTCAATTGGCAGATGCCATTTACCACCACAGCGGTGATCTTTGCTGGAATCTTCGTGGGCTTGCCATTCCTAGTTTTGGTTTCAGAATCAACCTTCCGACAATTGCCGCGGGATGTGCAGGATGCCGCCGAGATCGATCGCGCGACCCCGGGCCAGGTATTCCGCTTGATAGCTATTCCACAATCAAAGAGTGGAATTGTTACTGGTCTAGTTTTAGCATGGGCGAGAATCTTGGGTGAATTCGGCGCGACGATGATGTTTGCTGGCTCTCTGCCGGGTACCACTCAAACATGGACAATGCAGATTTACCAGGAGCTAGATATCAGCCAAGACACCGCTTACTCCTTGAGCCTCCTGATGGTCTTGATCTCTGTCTCACTAATATTCTTCCTACGTAAACCAATCACGCAAGCATTCGCATCTTAAGTAGAGGAGTACTCCGATTACTTTGCCACCAGTAGTCCAAGCAGGACGCGAGCTCACCCCTGCAGAGAGGAAGCGCTATGCCAGACATCTCGTTATGTCTGAGATAGGTGTCGTGGGACAGCAACGCATCGTGAACGCCAAGGTGCTCGTTGTCGGTGCTGGTGGATTGGGTTCGCCGATCCTTCTCTATTTAGCAGCGGCAGGCGTTGGGACCTTGGGAATCGTCGATTTTGATCGCGTTGATGAGTCGAATCTGCAACGTCAGATAATTCACGGTCAATCAAATATCGGTGAAAAGAAGGTTGAAAGTGCGAAGGCGAAGATCCAAGAGATCAATCCATCGGTTATTGTGGAGACGTATCACTTGCGACTCGATGAAAGCAATGTATTAGACCTTTTCGCACGCTACGACATTATTGTTGACGGAACCGATAATTTTTCAACGAGATATCTCATCAATGATGCCTGCGTCATACTCAATAAACCCTGCGTGATGGGCTCGATCTTTCGCTTTGATGGGCAGGCGAGTGTTTTCTGGGCGGCGCAGGGGCCGTGTTATAGGTGCGCTTATCCCAGTCCACCACCTAAGGAGTTGGTGCTCAACTGTGCCATCGGGGGAGTGCTTGGCGTGCTCTGTGCTTCTATTGGTTCAATTCAGGCGACCGAGACGCTCAAACTAATTGTGGGCATGGGTTCGCCGTTGGTGGGGTCGATAATCTTTTACGACGCTCTGGAATCTGAGTACGACAAGGTCAAGATCGCCAAAGATCCCAGCTGCTCCTTCTGTTCGGATCCGACAAGCGCGCGGTTGCTGGAAAGCTATGAGGCTTTCTGTGATGTGCCATCAAATTCAAGTGAGATTACGGCGGCGGAACTAGCTGCTCGGATCAACGCAGGTGAATCTCTACAAATTGTCGATGTACGCGAACCCTACGAGTGGGAAGAATCGCGGATCGAAGGGGCGGTGCTCATCCCTTTAGCAGAATTTTTTGATGGCAGAGCGCAAGAAAAAATCTTGAGAGATAGACCTGTGATTCTTTATTGTCATCTGGGAATTCGCTCGGCACGAGCCCTGGCCGCCCTTGAGGATTCTGGATTTGTGGGTATCGCGCACTTAAGCGGAGGCATCGTTTCTTGGGACGAGTTTGTGGCAAATGGATAATTCTTTAAGCGTAATGATCCTCACGGGAGGAACAAGTAAGAGATTTGGATCAGATAAATCAGAGGCGCTGTTAGGCGACCGCGCCTTAATTGATCACCTGATCGATGAGATTCCTGCGGGCCTTCCCATCGTCATAGTTGGACCGCCTCGAGATTCGTATGGCGCGCAGATCCAAGTGGTGCAAGAGAGTCCGGCGCACGGTGGTCCGGTAGCCGCGATAGCCGCTGGAGTGGCGCTGGTACAGACAAAACTCGTGGCGATCTTTGCTACCGATATGCCCTACGGCCCCTTATTAATTCCGCAATTGATTGATTCGCTAGATACGGAGTGCGATGCGGTTCTCCCGGTGGATGCCGAGGGATATGCGCAACCATTGAGCGCGCTCTATCGAGTCGACGCACTACTGCAGGCCGTTTCTTCCTTTGCGACTGTAGATGGTGAATCGATGCGAAATCTGGTGGCAAGCTTAAAAGTAGTTAAGATTCCCATAGATAAATCGAGCGCCCATATGTTGCTTGATATTGATACTCAGGCAGATCTCACGGAGGCTGTATCCTCATATAAAGGTATGAATCCACCGTTAACTAGCAAGGAGGGTCGATGATGGACCAATGGATTGAGGCAGTTAAGAAGGAACTCGGGCTCGATGCAGCTATCGATAAAGATTTGATTCTGAATATTGCTCGCGATGCTGCACATGCCATCGAAAGACCAGCCGCTCCAATAACTACCTATTTAATAGGTTTTGCGGTTGCACGTGGAGCCGATGCACAAGTTGCAGCAGCAGCTATTGAGAAGTTGGCAAAGCAGTGGCCGACCAACCAATAAGAGTTATAAATGAAGCTAGCTGGAGCGAGGCGCGGTTAGCCGCGACTAATAGCGTCGGCGCCTTACCTCTCGAACTCCTAACTATAAATAACTGCATTGATCGGACTTTGGCACAAGACCTTATTTCCCCAGTAGATCTACCTACTTACAAAACCTCTGCTATGGATGGTTACGCGGTTGCAGGAGATGGACCCTGGAGAATTGTTGGAGAAGTAAAAGCAGGAGCTCCAATGCAGGATGAACTAATTTCAGGTACTGCTGTAGGAATTGCGACAGGCGCCGTCATCCCTCGGGGTACTTTCGCGGTTCTGCGTTGGGAGAATGCCCAAGTTGTAGACGACATGGTGTCGGGCAAGGTTAAAGAAGATGCAGAGATTCGTCCCGCTGGTATGGAATGTCGAAGCGGTGAAGTTATTGCTAAGGCGGGAACCGTCTTATCTCCAGCGTGGATCGGTCTGCTCGCCGCTGCGGGATTTGATTCCCTTGAAGTAACTCGCAAACCCCGAATCGAAATAATTCTCCTAGGCGATGAACTGCAATTAGAAGGTATCCCAAATGGCGGGCTAGTTCGCGATTCGCTAGGACCGCAACTACCGGCGTGGTTGCAGCGCATGGGCGTAGAGCTCATCGCAACCAATTATGTGGTCGATGAAATCTCTCTTGTCATTGCAGCAATTGCAACTGCTTGTAAGCGCGCTGATGTTGTGATCACGACTGGTGGTACGGCAGCTGGCCCGCGGGATCATGTCCATGGTGCAATATCTGCACTTGATGGCTCACTCCTCATTGATGGGGTAAAAGCTAGACCCGGTTACCACATGTTGTTGGCAACTCTGGGGAACGTTTCATTGCTGGGCCTGCCAGGCAATCCGCAGTCGGCGATCCTCTCTCTTATTACTCTAGGAGCGCCACTTTTTGATTCGCTCTTGGGGCGGCCTGCTCAGGAACTTAAAAGCGTGACGATCCGCGAAGAGATTACAACTGCTCCCGGATTTACAAAGTTGGTGCCTGGCAATATGCATGGTGCAGAATTTGAAGAGAGCCAATATCTAGGATCTGCCATGCTCCGCGGGCTGGCCCAATCAACTGGAATTGCTGTGGCAGCCCCGGGGATCAACAAAGCCGGAAGCTCCGTGTTATGGTTACCGCTCCCGTAAATTAGGATTGAAGCCTATGACTCCCGAGAATTCGCTCACGCATATTAATGACAAAGGCCAGGCACATATGGTCGATGTCGCTAGCCGAGATATTACGCTCCGTATTGCCAGCGCTTCTGGATGGGTAAAACTCTCACCACAAGTTATTGGACTATTACGCGGTGGCGGAGTTCCAAAAGGCGATGTCCTAGCAACAGCGCGAATTGCAGCCATCATGGGAGCAAAGCGAACCCCCGATCTGATTCCGCTCTGTCATCCGATTGCTATTCACGGAGTCGACGTCAATTTGTAAGTTAAAGATCAGGGAGTCTTTATTCACATTGAAGTGCGGACCGCTGATCGCACTGGGGTTGAGATGGAGGCGCTCACCGCGGTAGCTGTTGCCGG
>Ga0214187_1000064_pt1 | contig 30108 bp, 17 predicted proteins | sample TroBogEpilimnion_4_FD_153025 | JGI IMG/M metagenome (GOLD analysis project Ga0214187, IMG submission 153025) | Freshwater microbial communities from Trout Bog Lake, WI - 24JUN2008 epilimnion | ecosystem: Environmental > Aquatic > Freshwater > Lake > Epilimnion/Euphotic zone | place: Trout Bog...
TCCACTGGTACTCGCAGATACAAAAAGGATTACTGTCGTTCACGCTGGTTGGCGTGGTCTCGCCGCCCGAGTCATTCCCGAAGCGTTGAAATACTTTGAAGATCCATCACTTGTGATTGTTGGCATTGGGCCGCGCATTTCACCCGAGGCCTACCAAGTTGACACTCAGGTGGCCAGTAATTTCACTGAAATTCAGCACGCTGTTTCACCTGACACCCCGGGACACGCCCGTCTCGACCTTGCTGAAATTGCTCGGGCACAGCTGTCCGAATCAGGGGTCCTGGAACAAAACATCACCACCAGCGCCCAGGTCACCGATGGTGGAGAATTCTTCTTTAGTGACCGTGCAATGCGACCTTGTGGTCGCTTTGCCCTAGTGGCAAAGCGTGAGTCCTAAACTGGATTTCGTGGACTCCTCCCTCAAGCGCGCCGAGCGATTCACCTATCTAGGTTGGGAATTGAGTGGACAAACCGTTACCGGGCATTGGTCCAGCGACCATTTAGCTTTTAACGAGTCCGTCACTTTCGAAACTGGCGGCGACCTCCAATCGCCAGCAACTCAGGCCGTAATCGGTCTTTGGTACCTAATAGCTGGGCTTTCCTATTACAAAACTGGAGCCGCTCGACTTATAGATCTGGGCGAAGTTCCGGTCGGCGAAGCTGGGCTGAAATTCTTCCGGGCTGCACTCATTGACGGCCTCGGCGAGTATTCCTACCGAAATCAACTACCTCTTCATGATGTTGAAATAACTGGGGGCTCACCGGTTTCACAGGAGGTTGCTTCGGTGGATCCGACGAAGGTCGTTACGCCATTTGGAGGCGGGATCGATTCAGTCGTAACGGTCACTCACCTCTCGCCAAAGCTTTCCCAGACCTTGTTTATTATGAGCCCCGAATCTGGCCGCTTTGAACCACTAGAGGCAACCGCCGCAGTTACTGGGCTCCCAACCCTCCGAGTAACTAGATCACTTGATTCCAAGCTTTTTGACAAGAATTCTGGATTCATAAATGGCCATGTTCCAGTAACAGCAATGGTTACTTTGCTCGCATGCGCCAGCGCCATAGCCAACGGTTTTGGTGGGGTGGCGATGAGTAACGAACATTCATCATCCGTACCAAACATGGTTTGGAATGGCCAGCCAATCAACCACCAGTGGTCAAAGTCAGCTGAAGCTGAAGTATTGCTTGCCAATGCGGTCGCTGAGCGAACTGGGAACGATTTTGTTGTCGCGAGCTATTTACGAAATCGCAGTGAAATCTGGGTTGCACAAGAGATGGCGAAGGAGACTGCCTACCTCCCTGTCTTCCGAAGCTGTAACCGCGCATTCGCTCAAGAAGAATCGCGTCGCGCTTCGAATTGGTGCGGTGAATGTGACAAGTGCCTTTTTATAAATCTCGTACTCGCACCATTCATCCCAAGGTCTGAACTCTCATCAATCTTCAAAAATGAGCCCCTTGTAAATCCGTCGTTGCGCAGTCAACTAGAAACACTTGTTGGGCTTGGTTCAGAGCACAAGCCCTTTGAGTGCGTTGGAGATCCGGACGAGAGTGCAGCCGCCCTGCTTAAGGTGGCGGCTGATCCAGCGTGGTCCGATGAACCACATTTGAGCGAAGTCGCAACTCGTTTGACAGTCGCAAGTACGCTCGACTCGCTTCTTAGGCTGGAAGGAGAAAGCCATGTTCCGGCCCACTGGCTTTAATGACCTCGCAGGCAAAAGAGTCGGCATATTTGGTTTTGGAATAGAAGGTCGTGCTGCTGCAGCCCGGCTTGCCCAACATGCCGAACTTGTCATTGTTGATGACTCGGCAGATTTGGGTCCAGAAGTGCTTCAGACCTTTCAAGGTGGACTTGAGGCATTGGCTAAGTGCGATGTTGTACTCAAAAGCCCAGGAATTTCGCCCTACAGGCCCGAAGTTGCTGAATTGGCCAAGACAGTCACCGTAACTTCGGCACTCAACTTGTGGATGCATGAGATTGATCGAGACCGCGTAATTGGGGTTACCGGAACTAAAGGCAAATCCACCACTACGGCTTTAATCGCCTTTTTCTTGAGTGCCCTAGGCGAAAAAGCCCAAGCACTCGGGAATATTGGGCTTCCACCGTATGACCCTTCGGTCGATACAAGTGAAGGTTGGCTCGTATTGGAAATCTCCAGCTTTCAAGCTAAGGATCTTGAACTAGCGCCAGCAATTCTCGCCCTAACTTCCCTTGGATCTGATCACCTCGACTGGCACGGTTCTGTAGAGAACTACCACCGTGACAAGCTGTCAATTTCTCGGCTGGACCCATCACCTAAAGTGTTCTTTGCCTCCTCAATTGGATTCTCGAATTTCCATCTTGGCGCTCAACTGGTTGAGCCAGAACAATCGGGACTCACCGAGACTCTCCGCCTGCTCGGCCTACACAATCAGTCAAATGTTGCTGTGGCACTTTCAGTAGTTAGCCAAATAATTGGAGTCAAGCAGCATGAAATTCTTGGGAAATTGAAAGAGGCCGCCCAAGGGTTCACTCCACTGCCAGGGCGTTTGACTGAAGTTGCTCGAGAAGTCAGAGATGGTAGAGAAATTCGATATATTGATGACGGACTTGCTACAGCTGCACTCCCAACTACGGCGGCTCTGTCGGTCTTCTCCCATGATAACTTAATTCTGATTGTCGGCGGACTTGACCGAGGCATCGATTACCAGCCTTTGGTCGAAGCCATATCTTCACGGACCGCGCGTACTGTCGTTGTGACAATTGGTGGGGCAGGGATCCGAATAGGCACCATGATAAATCTGGGAACTGCAGGAGTCCAAGTAACTCACGCATCGGACTTATCAAGTGCAGTGAAAATCGCCCACGATTCGATTTCAATGGGGGGCGTTGTTCTATTTTCTCCAGCCGCACCGAGTTTCGACTCATTCAAGAATTGGTCAGAACGGTCAGCCGCATTCAAAAGATTTGTATTCGAGCTTATAGTTGGCGAAGACTAACGCGATTAAAAAGCCTTTTTAAAAAGTTCTCGTGCTCAAATTTGAAAGTCGATGCAAAGGAAGGCTATCTGACTCGCAATCGTAAAACTTTTAGTCTTTACTTTGCTTTTGGAAAAGCGCTCAAGGTATCCGGGCTAATACGGCTCGTCATTTGAACTGTGCCCACAATCACAGTTGGTGGCCTCAAAACGGAATCCGAATTCAACAAAAGTTGACTTGCATTACCAAACCTATAGTTTGAAATGACTTTTGATCGCTCAACCCGACCACCAGGCTTCCAATGAGAGTGGAGCAAATATCCTTCCTCCAGTAAGTCATTTTGAAGAAAATCTAAGCTATCGACCTGCTCGCTCGAACCATCAGGCAAACGAAAACTAACCTCATCACAGAAATCGGAAACGGAGATTCCCTCCATAGAAGTCGCGAGTCTCGAGATAAGAGGGTTAGCGCCCTGAGTATGCAGGATTTCACTCAACGCTCCAAAAAAGAGTTTTCTCGCCGAATCCTTATCTGTGCTTGTATTCCCTTCAATCTGGGCAGAGTTCAATTCTCGAGAACTTCCTACTTTAGTACGAATAAAAACAAGCACATCTCGACGCAACTCGGAAAATCTTTGGTTAAGCCATCCCACTGGAATTAACTCGCGTCGGAAATTACCTATGAGTTGCTCCATATGATTTTCAGATACCCGCCCGGTACCAAATAAAACTGACCGAGGGAATCTAAATTCGACCTCCGTGTGAGGTGAGCTTTGGATAACGTCAAATTCGAAAGGATGGTGAGCAACAAGTCCTACGACAGCTGACCAGTCGTCAAACTCACTGAGTCGACGGTTGAGTCTTTTAATCGCAGAAAGGTGGTGGGCCACCTCTAAAACCTCGTTCACTCGGACACGGGCTACTTCCATCTTCTGCTGAGTGTACTTTGACCGAATTCGCGCGCTCTTCCAAATTGAAAGCACCAGCAATCCCGGTCCAAGGAATAGCACAATACAACCTAGAATAATCAGGTATAAATGGAAGCCAGCGTGAAAAAGGTTGGAAGCTACAACCAAAGCCACAATTATTATTCCCATTGACCCGCCAACGTAAAGCGCTCTGAGCGAAAGAGCAGCGAGTAAAATTGGAGCACAGACAATACTCGCCACGGTCAAATAGGAAGTCCAGCCTTGCAAAGCGTAATGTGTAAAAAATACGCCAAACGCTGAAAGCGCCAAGGAAATCGCTATGCCAGCGAAAGTGCCCCTTACACTGCGCGAAATTTTCCGATCAATCTGCCGCGCTTCCGAATTTTGAGGCGCATTCCCCTCTTCCATTTCAGTGCTCGCATCATTGAAGTGGGCTGCATGGATCTCCTCGACTCGAGAGGCCGAAGCAGCGACTGCCGATTCAATTCTCTGCCGAATTGCTTGAGTCAAATTTAGAATCGCGAAGTCAATCGGGCGGCTTTCGTCGTCTGCGGAAGTGGGCTTTTGATTTTCTCTACTTTCTTCCTCGCACTCGCTCTCATCTCTTGTAATCCCCAATTCCACCAATGGATCAAGTACGACTTCTTCAGGAAATGGAGTTATCACTTGCCGATCAGCCGACGAGATAAACATCTGATTCGCTACGAGTTTTGTCCCGTCGTTTTCTTGCCCATCAAGTAGCCCCAACGCTAGTTCGCGGTAAGCAATCCAAGCAGAAGATACGTCTGATTCAGGGAGTCGGTCAATAGTTTGAGAAATCTCTTCCGAAATCTTCGAACTTTCTTTCCCCGATTCCCCTAATTCGCGCCAGCGCAATACCTCAACATTCCCATTGGGAATAAGATTTTCTACCCGTCTGGCCAAATGGTCGTAGTAGGAGCCAAGGACGCTATCGGCGAACTCAGCTGGCTTGAGAGCCAGCTGTTGGAGGATGAGGTCCAGTTGTTCGCGAATTGCCCTAAACAGACTTACCTTTGTCTTCCCTTGGCTTAACTGAGGGAGCAGTGCCGGTTCGCCAGCTTGCACTTCTGGGAAAGTCGAAACATAAGTGTCAGCAATTGACGCAATATAGGGGGCTAGTGATGAGCGCTCAAACTTTATTTGGTCGGGATTCGGATACTCGTGTTGACCAAACTCGACTCCTGCTTCCTGCACCATTCGCGAAACCAAGGTTGGGAGCTGAAGAATTCGAACAAAACTTCGATACAAGAAAATCATATCGTGAGAGCCTTGCTGCCCTTCACTTAGTGCTTGGTCTATTGGCGACTCCACATTCGGGGCAGGCTCAACGTCTGAATGTTGGGTCCAAAGTCCACAAAGCGAAACCACCCCTGCCGCAACGTGGCTTGCGAAGTATTCTTCACTCAGATGACCAATTGGCGATCCTGGTCGTGTTCGGTCTTCAGGTACGAGAAAGAATTTGGCGCTGGGCGTATCATCAACGTCTAAATCGAGAGGCGTCACTGGCGAATCGGTTGCTAATATTGCAGCTTTCTGGAGCCTCTGATTCGCATCAGCGAAGCGCAAAATTGATTGTTGAATCTCGTTTGCGGTTCTTTTTCCGAGCTTTGTTCCAGAATTCAAACGCCCGAGACAAACCTGAATCACCATTGGAATGTCCTTCAGCGTCCCGATTGTTTGATTCAGATTGAGATGGGTTAACCCTGTCGGAGTCAATCTCACTATTTCCAGCGGGCCCGATGTTGGATCATCATTCCCGAGTGCAACATACAAAGGATTAATAAAACCATTTTCTGACCAAGTAGTCAAGATTCTTAGAATCTCGCGTGCCTCAGAGGTATCACTGAATGCAAGAATTCTTTCCATTATCTTGGAGGCCCTTGTGTTGAATCAGCTTTTGTTGCATCTTCTTTGAGTTTCTTCAACGCGGCCTCAATTTGAACTCTCAATTCCCACTCTCGATCAGCTTCACCAATATCGTCAAGAGCGTAACTTTTCTCAATAAGAGTCTCGTTAAACTTGATTCTCTCATCAATGTGTTTAACGAATTTTTCAACTCTCTCTCTGCGGGTTTCGAGACCTTTCAAACTTTCAAACGGGGAAAGAGCTGGAGATGCTTCGTTCGCTCCTTTTATCTCACCAGTCTTCAACCAGTTCGTGAGAACGTCAGGACGGGTACCTAACTCTGCCAAGCGCGCATAAGAATCCAGCCATCCTGAATTTATTGCTGCATAACCGAGTATCATGGACTCGAGCAACGATGGCAGAACCTCACCTTCACCAAATGTTGTCGCCATATTTCGGGCGCCCCTTAACACCGTGTTGGGAAAATTGTAATAGTGACCGTTTTCCGCTGGCGCCATAGGGTCAAAAATTCGGATAGTGGAATGTCCATCGCTTGCGACAAACTCATCTATGTCTGTCGGTGGAATTAATCCTAAAGCTCGGGCAACAGTCCACCCATAAATCATTCGGACAACCACCTCATTAGCAGCCGGGATAAACGAAGGTAGTGGGCGAGCACGACGAAGCTCATAGAAGTCTTCACGGAGGTTGTTATCACCGATGATTGCCGCCAGCCGTTGCCTAATTGGCTCACCGATTGACTTAAAAAATGTTGGTGGCGTTTTCTCAGAGATAATTGTGAACACTTGAATGGCAGGCTTCTCGCCGCCTTTTCCTATTAGCCCTCTCGCTTCCTCTTCTCTGAACCCCCGCTCCATCATTATGTCAATGGCTGCTTTCGCTTCGGGAGTTAAGTCGCTACCAGTGTCGCTTAGACGAAGTGGGATTCCATTTGAGATTGACTGGAAAGTAGGCTTTAACTTGTTACCAGTGTACTTTTGAATTGCATCTTGGTCCATTTCAGCCATCACTCCGGACATCGCCAATGCCCGTTCCAGCGCCGAGAGAAATTCCTGTGTTCGGTCTCGTTCGTTCTTTGGGTATATGTAGTGTTTCATCTTGCAATTTGTGAATTCACTCAAGACAGACCGACTGCGTTGCCAATTTCTTGCAGTTCCTAGAAGATCATCGACTGAGAACCGCTTCGCAGTGTAGGAGCCTCTTGTCGGTGACTCATCCGGATCTAAAACTCGGGGCGCTGAAGTCTTCCACAAAGATTTTGTCGAAATAAATTGCTGATTGGCAAAAAGTGGGTATTTCAACTCAAATTCGGTGGGTAAGTTTTCGTCTGAAACCTTGCCCGGCCAAACGTTCGCAAGTATCTCCCGTGCAGCTAGAGCAATGTTGTCATCGGTCGCCGGTGATCTATAGACACTTCGAAGTTGTGTTTCAAACATTGAGTCAAAATCGTCCGGCGAATCCAAAAAAATCACATTTTTTGCCGGCATTAGGTGTGGGGGGGTCTCCTTCTCAGCAAGACCGTCTATTTGTTCCCTAGCTGCTTGTGACGCATTTATCCCATTGATAAAACGTTGTCGCGAAATCACGAGTTCGCTTATTAATGGGTCTAGGACTCCAGTCAAAAAGTCCTTTGTTAGCTCGGACGCTACAGAGTACACCCCCATACGAAGCTGGCGATCCGTTCGATTATGGTGCGCACTCAGACTCTGCTTCACTTCTGTAGCATCGATAGCGAGTTTTAGTTTTTTGCCAACATTCGCGAAAGCTTGTCTCGCGCTTTCAAAGTACTTCTTGTACTCAGCCTCGAAGGTGATTCTGTCTGCATTCAAGTTTGTGACACTCGACTCAAGGTCTGACCTCAACTGCTTTAAAAATTCTGTGGTCAGCAACATTCCATTTTGGACAACGGAAGATACCGTTTCATCAAGTAACCGAGCCTGAACCTGGTACATCCAACTGACTGCACCCCCCTTCAAAGTTGCAGAAAACTGTGATCGATGCTTTTCGATTAGGCCATCGTAGTTTTGCTGCACAATGTTCTGGACTTCAGTAACGCCCAATTTCCCTGAATTAAGTGGCTCCCTAATCTGCGCAACTACCTCTTTTTCAATGTTCGCTAAAGTCGAGATAATAGTATCTCCGTTTACGCCAGTTAGTGCTTGAACAATTTGATTCGGCTGCCCACGTTCTACGTTTAGTCCAACACGATTTGCAAATTGTCGAGACAAGTTTTGAAACTGACTCAGATCTTTGTTTATCAAATCGGCTACATTTTTTTCGTTGTCACATATTTTTTCCTTGATGTAACGCGTAAGACGCTCTGCTGCGTACTGACCGAAAGCTCCACGTCCAGTACTGATAGACGCCATTCCTATTGAGCTAGCCAATTCCTCTCGAGTTGAGGCTGCGGTCTTGAGTCTCTTCAAAGAGTTATATTTTTCCGCTGGCTTAAGCGTCTCTGAATTCTGAAACGCGTAGTGCTCAATTTCCTCATTCAAATCGCCGTCAAGTGTGATCGCGGCAAGTGCACGAGCCGCGGCATGATAAACATCATTTTGCTTCTCGAAATCGCTTCCTTCGCCACGTCTACTGATAATCAAATTCGAGGCTGTTGTTCTTTGCCCCTCCTTCTCTTTCCCTATCGCAATTTGCGCTCGCCGGAGCATTGCTTTATCCGCATCGGAGTAACCTTCATTACCTTCAAAAGCGTTTAGTAATTCGCTTACCGCTGCGAGTGTGTTGGGAACAATGCCTTTGTTGCCCCCATCCCTCACCAAGCCATCAAAAACATCGGGCGCAAACATCACATTGCAGTGCTTTACTTTGCCCATGGTTTGAAGCACGGTCGATACATCCAAGAACATCCCAGATCCGGAGCCTCCGCCCAAGGAGGTAACCAAATAAACTCGAACTTCTTCACTGCCAAACTTTGCACCAGTTTCAAGACACTTGGCTACGGCCTGGAGCGCTTGATCGGCACTATTGAGCTTTTGAATTAGACCGTCAATTCGATCCTTTATCTCCGAGAGACGAGTCATGGCAACGAGGCGGCCGAGAGCTCTACGCTGCCCTGCACCTTCGACTGGTTCTCCGGGAAGGGGAGCCTCCGGTCTCCAACCTGCCAATACTTCTGGCTCCTGCCTTGGCATCATGTCCAGAAAAGTCGACCACGTGGTCTGGGCGTCTGCCAACCCCATGAAAGAAGCGCCTCCGATCAAAACATTGGGGACATTCCCTTGAACGCCATCAGCGTCACCAGCAACATCCATAAGTAAGAACTGCCAGCATTCAGGTAATGGACCGGTCCAACCTTGATCTAACAATCCGTTGAGAAGTTCTCGGTGGAGATAACGGAGGGTAGTTCCGCCAGACCCACCGCAACCAATAAACAATGTCTTACGAACTCCAGTTGTACTTGCCATAAATGCTTCTTTCTATTTCCTAGATTCCGATACCGCGTTCTGAAGTGCTGTTCAGATCCTGTGACATTCCATCCGCCAGGAAGTTGGTTCCTGACAATGCGGAGGGGAGGTCGTGCAGAGGCGGTTTTGGCTTGAATTGTTTAGATATTTCAGATATCCCTAATTCAGCAGCACTTTGAAGTCTCGCGAGGGCTGAAGGGCCTCCACCATTGCGGAGAAAGACCATTAAATTACCGGCAACAAGTAACGGGCGCCTCGCTCCAGTGGCGGGATCGATATCCGAATGTTCGCCGCCTTCCACACTCAATACCGTGAAAACCCAGAATTCGTTAAGGTCTTGGGGAATTATGCAAGCCTTAGAGGTCGGACCGCTCAATTTAATCCCAGGACCCCCAACAACAATTTCTTCACCTCGTGCAGACACTTGGGCTTGAGGGCCCATGAAGAGACCTTTTACCCAGGTCATTGGTTTCCTTAGATTTGAGGCCTCGAAATCTAGAAACTGCCCGTTACTGTTTAGCGAAAACGCCCGCACTCTTGCTGGCGAGTAATCAATTGTATTTTCGGCAAGGAGAGGGCCAATCTCGAGACTTGTACCACCCGTGCCTCGAAGCCCTTCTGACGAATATTGCGCCTCGACAGATTTCGCTAAAACCAAATTTCTTGGGGCGAATCGTCCGGTTGTTGAATTAACCAAAAGCGACATCAAAAGAATCCCCAAAACCGACAGAATTATGAAAAATAAGAAGAGCAGGATGCTTCCGCCAACATTGACTGGGACATTCGCTCGCATATTTAGGAAAACCGATGGCGCTTCATAGCTTTGGCCTTTGTCTGCGGAGCCAAGCCGAAGCGAGGTCGAAATCGCGAAGTCTCCGTCCGAACCTTTAGTGAGAACACCTGTTACTAAAAAGATTTTTGCCCGGCTTCGGCCAATTGACATGCACGAATGTGGCAGAGATGTTCGTAGAGATGCAACTTTGATGCCCTTCCCGGCATGAAGCATCGGTTTGAAATGGCCAATAGTTATGCAACCACCATCGCCTCGGGCAGATCCGGTCACGCGAATCGGCACTGAGAACGAGTCTCCGATATTGACCACCGTTGGAAGGTGTGGAATCGAGACTGCTGGAAAGCCCGGAGCGGGAATAAGTGTTAGCGGTTCTTGGAGGCTTAAGTCAATAGACGCCTTTGGAATGCCGGCTTGGGAAAGTTGCAGGACTCCATTTGCCTGAAGATAACGCTGGCCAATAGTGGCGGTGTCTGGGATAGATATTGAGTAGGGAACCGAGGACCCCGAAGTCACAGGTACCGAGATTGGAATTGAGTCTTGCTTGTTCGAAATTAGAGAAGCACGCACATTTTGCAAAATTGCCTGAGAGTCAGAAATTGGTTTGCGCGTCCTAGCGTCCACTAATTCAATGTTCCCTGAAATGGTGCACCCAACATATGCCGTGTTGGCTGAGGAGACTGGGCACTGTGGTGTGCCGACCGCATTTGGCACAAACGACAAATCGAGTGACGATTTCAGAAAGAACGTGTATTGGACCGATCCATTTGCTCCAGCAGGAAGTAAATAAGTACCTCGCAGAGAATGGCCTGGATTAGCAGCTCCAGTTACAAGGCCGACGACGCGGATCTCATTCGGCGTCAACGAAGACGCCGTAAGCAGAACCCCATCAATTCCACATGAAGTAGGCAACCCACTAGGAGTGGTGCATACTTGTCTCCCTGAATCAATTGACAAGATGATCGAGTCATTTGTCGTCGTGTCAGTGAGTTGGAATTGAGGACTGTTTGAGCCCGAATTAGCGCCCCTTACTAAACCGTCGAAGGTGAAAGATGAAACGCCAGGCCCAACCCAGAAGGGGAACTGGTGATTTACTGGACAATTAACCCCAGGGTTACAAGGCACAATCGTCTGTGGCTCGCATGAAGTCCCGGTGCAAACCAAACCTTGCATCTGAAAAATCAGGCTGGCTGCACTTGGACTTTGAAAAAAGTCACCAGTGCTTGATGAGGTTGAGAGGCCGTAAGTGTCAAGTCCGCACGTTTGGTTGTATAAATAATTTGAACCCCCACCTTGAACTACTGAGGAGAGAGCACTTGCACCCTGTGCTCCCGTAAAGTTTGTGAGCCCAACTGCAAAATCCCAAATGTTATTGTTTGCCAAACTCGAGGCAATTCCACCTGGTTTGCAAATTGACTGCATAGCATTTTTCTCGAGAACTGTTTGCGGGAATAGTTGACCATTGTTGGACAAGTCCAGGGCACCATCGGTGAACCAGAGTACGGCGCGACATGTCGAGGCCGATTGCGATAGCACTGAGTTTGCATATGCGAGAGCATTAGAAAAGTCGGTATACGCACCTTGGCCCCCGGGAGCGGGTTGAGCAAAAACCTGGGTCGACTGATAGAGAGACGGTAAATCGTCAGTGGTGACGCTGGCCCATGAGCCAAGGCCTGCGCCACTGTTGTAGGGAATTACCGATTGACCAAAGCCAACCATCCTGACTTGATACATCACGTGAGCATTGATGTCATGTTCAGATGCCATCGAACGAAGCGCGGCTTTAAGACCAACAATCCTTAGATTCCCAGGATCTGTACTTTGAAGGCTCTGTGTCTGGTCCATTAAGACAAGGACTTCCACTGGTTTAGAAGATGCCAATGTGCATCCTTGGAAACCAGAAACTGCTGGACTTGTAGACGAAGCATCAGCGATGACGCCAAACGTAATTAACGGCGCGAAACCGATTATCCCAAAAATGGCAACCAGTAAGTATCTAATGAACCTCGAGCGCATTATGAGCTCCACTTAACTGCCAGTTGGACCGCACTAACTAACGCCGGGGATACGAGGAGGCCCGCAATAAAAAATCTCAAAATTTTTGCCGTGCTTGTCAAGGCACTGCCGATACTTTCAAATCGACGAAGCACACTTTGCGTATGGAATCCAAGCGTTGGAACTCCAATGAGGACACTTATGAGATACCCAACAGCCCATCCAGTAGTTGAGGTGCCGACGGCAAAAATAATTTCAATAACTCCCACGACCAATAGAACAAGAAGAAGAATCAACTCAAGAAGCTTGGGCGAACTCGATGCAACCGGGCTCGAATGCGAAACTAAATCCGTCGAAGGACTGGCTTCAAAAAATGGATCGCTTAGCATTGGGGAATTAACGTTGCTTCCTGAATCGATTAAGGAAAATCAATACTAACTATTGATATCCTCTTGGATGCTACTCGTTGACATCTACCACTGCAAGTGGTTGCGGGATTTTTCGAAACCCGCTAGAAATTAATCATGGAAAATAGAGCGATCTTTGAGCGACGGCTGCTGGCCGTTCTGGGGTCGGTCACAGCTTGTTCAAGTTTTTTCCTTCCATGGCTAACAGCCAGAGGGGCCTCAAATACGTACTCGCGTGATGCCCTCTCGATACCCTTTTTTCCCTGGTTTTTTTTGACCCTAGCCACTCTCGCTCTCATAGGCATCCTCGCCTCGACAATTTTCAATAAAAGTGCGCTGTCGACAATTTCGACTGCTATCGCCGTAGTGATATTTCTGTCACCAATAGTTTCAATATTTTCAATCAACGTTTGTGCGGCTTGGGCAGCACCTTCTCTACTGCCGTCAACTTTTCGACGAATTTTTATTGGTGTTACTCCAGGAGCTGGGCTGTGGCTAGCGCTGTTCGGCGGATTGCTTTTATCAATCTCAGCCCTCGATGGGGCGTCGACCTTTTATTTAGCGGCCAGAAATTCAGTCAACCGTCTCAAAGAGGGCGACTGGGGAGCCCTCGCGGTTGCGCTGGCATTAACTGGAGCAGTCCTCTACCAAGTGAGCCGATATCAGTCTTGGGTCACGTTGGCTGTGACCACCACAACAGGATCGCCAGAACGATGGCCAATCCCTGGCTTCGCCATACCTGTTGTTGGCATCATCAGTAATTTCGACATCATCGTCATTCTTTGTTGTGCGATTTGGCAGTTCTTTAGACCCTCTCTTGGGGCAGCCACCACCCTTACTGTAGTTGGCTTCGCCCCCCTCTCATATGGCGTAGTTGGATTGTGTTTGCGCATGATCCCATCGGGAACGTCATTCTCAATCCCAAAAACAATCAGGTCCACAGTCGCTCAATTCGCACCCACAGCTCAACGGCTCAGCAATGGCTATTTGTCACTCCCACATCTTCGTAGTAATGCTCAAGCGAACTTTCAAGTCAATCAAGGAAGTATTTATTGCCTCGTCGCTGGACTCTGCGTGTCAGTAGCGGGCATTATTCTGATTCAAACTCACAAAAACGAAAGGCGAGTGACGTGAGTACTGCCATTGGAATTATCTTGACCACTCTTTTGGCCCTAGTAATTATTTGGGTAGCAATTTTCGGTACTGCCGGGGCGATGCTAGCTAAACATGCTGGGCTCTCACGCCCCCAAGGTTTGTTTCTGGGAGCGAGTTTGGGCCCAATCGGCCTTATTGTTCTCCTTATTAGACGCCGGCGAAACGGGCAAGGAAAAAGTGTTCTGGCGTCGTCAACGACGAACTCTCAAGATTTACCAATCGTAATTGAAGAAATCGGAATTTGAGTTCATATTTCAGTTTGGTTTTCAAAAGATGAAGATCAAAAATCTAGACAATAGTTTTAGCATTCGAAATGTGCCACCAATTCTTTAACTTTAAGAAATTTGAATGGCATTTATTTAGGAAAGGGGGAATGGGGCGCATCATTTGACTACAGCCGGATTCGGATTTTCCCCTAGGTGCCGCTTACCGAGTCTTGGCTACAACAACGGTTCCCATAATCCGATCTGCAAATGTGCGACCTGTGACTAGGCCCACCACATAGCCCAAGCCAAGTGGGAGAGCATCTAAGAAGTGGAGTAGGTGCCGACCAATTCCGCTCGCGCCACCAATGAAGCTTCCGGTCTTCGAATCTATGACATATAAATTCATAATCTTCTTGCCCAGCGTTTGGCCAGTTGAGCCCTCGTGCCAGGCATTGACAAAGAAGAAGCAAACGAACAGAAGGAACCCAATTCCAGCAGTTGCAACTGAAAGTACGAGCCCCATGCCGTAGTCAATCAACCACTCAATGAAACGGGCACCTGCTTGAGCGCGAGGAAGTCCAAGGAGGCCGTTGTCGTGCGATCCGGAAAGAAACTCTTGATCCAATGAGGAGGTAACTATTGGCGTACCACAGATTGGGCAGTAAATGGAGCCCAGGGGTACAGAATGGCCGTTCGGACAAAAACCGTAATTGACGTTTGACATAAATCCTCCCTTGAACCACTGATTTGTAGGCTCAAATGAACCTTATCAGTAGCGAAATTAAGAGTTCAATTCTGCCCCGTGTTGGCTCTCGGCCAGTGCGTGGTTTGAATTGTGGTGTGTTGAATAGGGAAATTGCTTCGGCAAAATTCGTCTAGCTCGAGTTGCAATGCGTGGCAGTCGACGCCATTTTCTACGCGCACATGGACTGTCATTGTCGCCACATCGTCATTGATTGACCAAACATGAAGATTCACAACTTTTGGACTCGCTTCATGCTCTTCGATAAATGATTTGATTGCCTCGAGATCGATTCCCTCTGGCGCCGCTTCAAGCAATATTCGACCAGATTGCTTCAACGCTCGATATCCGTGGATCAGCATGATTATGACAACGACGAAAGATGCAATCGCATCCCAGCGGCTCCATCCCGTCAGCCACACAGCAAATCCTGCTGCAATTGTCGCCGCAAACCCTGAAAGATCCTGAATCTCGTGCATCACACCCGTCTCGGAAGTCATCGAGTGTACTGCGCGTCGGAGCACAACCATTAGAACCAGACTTGCAACCGCACCTATTGCAGCCGCTACAACCATCAGGGGGCCGTCTACTTGAGAAGGATTTAATAGATGTACAACACCATTCCAAGCCGTCACGGATGCGGTTGCGATGAACGCGAGACCTTGAAACTCCCCCATTATTACGTCGGCGCGGCTATAACCGTAGGTGTAAACCTCATTACTTGGACGGCGCAACAAAACAATTACTCTTGCTGAAGCAATCGCAATTGCAACATCTATCGCCATGTGCGACGAGTCAGAAACTAGCGCGCTCGAGTGAGCGATGACACCTACGACAAACTCGACGACTGCAAAAATGGCCAAGACTACTGCCTGAACCACAAACGGCCACAAAGCTCGGTCTGATGTCAACTTGTCTTCATGGTGATGATGGTGCAATCCAAGGTGCGCGTTTTGGTTGTCCATAATTTACGTATATTAGACAGTCCGACGTTCGGCATTCCAAAAGTTGATCATGATGTGCCGTGTAATTTATTGAATTTCATCCCGCAAAGTACAAACCGTTGGTGTACCTGATGAAATCTCGACTACTCCTTCTGATTTTTATTTGATAATAAATCGAATTTTGACCCGAATTTACCAAGCGTAAAACGTGCGGGTTGATTAATTTTTCGGGCTTATTAGCGTCCGAAAGGCCCTCCTAAGACTTTTGCTATGTTTTTCCGCACTCCCCATAAGCCCCTGTGAGACTTTCCAAGATGTTAATTGCCCAATCAAAATTGCTAATTATTTGTAGTGGGTTGTTTTTGTGCCTATATTCATTTGAGTGGAGAGTCTCAAAAAAAAGCGTACCCCTTCCTTAAATACGGAAGGCTGGACCTGCGCCTTTTTTGGTCCTGGTAATCCGTCCTCAAGCGTTGACGTGAAGCGAGAGCCGGCAAAATCTAATCCACGAAATGCTGTGAAGGTGAAGAAATCGATGGGGCAGACTCGATGAACGCTCAGCAACAGAAAGTAATCGAAGCTATCCAGAATGGCGGCCGTGTTGTTTTTCAGGAGAGCGATGCTCGCGACTTGTCAGCGAGCTGGCTTGCCACCCTTTTAGGTGGTCACCTAAAAAATGTTACCATCCATCCTCGTGGTCTTAGCATTGAAAATGCTCGCATAATAGGACCAGTTGATTGGTCGCACGAGCGTTTCTGTAGATTTGAGTTCCTTAATTGTGAATTCGAATTTGGAATCTTGGCCAATAATCTACGCGTTGATGGGGAAGCTCGCTTTGAGAATTCTAGGATTACATCTCTGAATTTGGTCGACTCGTCTATTGGAGGAGACTTGGACTTACGACAACTCCAGGTAGCGGAGGGTGCTTCAATTGAGCAACGACCTTCTCATTTGATAGATCTAACTTCTGCAAGTGTTAAAGGCTCCCTTCATCTTCACAACACGGTCGTATCTGGCTCGATGTCTCTGGTGGGGACTGAAGTGGGCCATCAGGTCAACCTCCAAGGCGTACGTCTTTCCAAGGAAGGTGACTGGGCTCTTGTCGCCTCCGACTTAAAGTGTGGACTGGATTTCCGCCTAGATGGCTCCTCGGTAGTCGGAGGGCTTGCTTTGACAAGAGCTCGAATTGCAGGTGGATTGTTCTGCGACGGTGCTACTTTCAGCAATGAGGGTCAGGCTGCTCTATTTGCATACCAAGTGGAAATTGCTGGAAGCGTCACTTTTAGCTCAAGTGGAGGAAATCCATTCAACGCAAACGGGTGGATTAGTTTTGAAGGATCTTCAATAAAGTCTTTGTTGATTACGGGGGCTCATATTTCCACCGACAAAGGTTTTGCCTTCTATGCCCCAAACTTAAAGTGCGATTTGGATGCAAGTCTTGACAATTCCACCATGAATGGCGGCGTTTATTTAATGGATGCCCAGATTGGTGGGCTACTTAATTTTGGCGGCTCAACTTTGGTTCGAAGCGATGGGGATGTACACGTTGCTGCAGATCTGCATCGGATTAAAGTCGGGACATCTATATTTTTCCTAGATTCGAAGGTTACAGGATTCATTGACCTAAACAAAGCGCAAATCGGTAGTGGATTATTCTGCGACGGTGCATCTTTCAATAACCCCGGACACGCAACCCTAGATGCATACCGGGCCAGAGTTATGGGAAAGGTTACTTTTGACTCGAGCGGAGGAACTCCATTTAGTGCGAATGGGATGATTGGTTTTGAAGGCGCTTCAATCGGGTCTTTGTCGATTTCGGGAGCCCAGCTTTCTGCCGACAACAATTACGCCTTCTATGCGCCAAACTTAAAGTGCGAATTGAATGCAGGTCTGATTAGCTCGACCATAAACGGCGGCATTTCGTTGGTGGATGCCCGCATTGGTGGCGCACTGAGCTTCGATCGTTCAATCCTTACGCAAATTGGCGAGGATGGTTTTGCCGCTTCTTTTCTTCACCGAATAAAAGTTGGAGCATCAGTAATTTTTAGGAATTCTTCTGTAACGGGACAAATAGACCTAAATAAAGCGCAAATTGCTAGCGGGCTATTCTGCGACGGTGCTACTTTCAACAACAAGGGGCACAATACCCTGAATGCGTTTCAAGCTGAAATTACTGGAAGCGTGACTTTTGATTTGAGTGGAGAAACTCCATTTAACGCAAACGGGTGGATTGGTTTTGAAGACGCTTCTATTGGATCTTTGTCAATTGCGGATGCAAAGCTATCCGCCGACAACGGCTACGCCTTCTACGCTCCTAAGTTAAAGTGCGACTCGAATGCCAATCTCGCCGCCTCCATCATCAATGGCGGAGTTTCGTTAATGGATGCACATATTGGTGGTTCGCTTAGCTTTCGAGGTACAGCACTGTCTAAATCAAGCATGATGACCAACGACACCGCCGTGGAGCTTCATCGCGTCACAATAGGAGTTTCTGTATTTTTTCGAAAGTCTATAGTCGATGGAAATATTGACTTGATCACATCAAAAATTGGAAGTGGGCTCTACTGTGACGGGGCTACTTTTAGAAACCAGGGTGGATGCGCCCTGAATGCGCACGAAGCGGAAATCGGAGGAAGCATATATTTTGTTCCGAGTGGCGAAACTCAATTCACCGCGATTGGATCAATTCAGTTTGAGAGTGCTTCGGTCGGCTCGCTCTCATTCAAAGCCTCGGAGCTCCACCACGAAGGTGGCTTCGCACTCTTTGCTCCAAACTTGAAATGCAGTTTGGATGTAAGCCTGGCTGAAGTCACGATAGGTGGTGGTGTTTGGCTTCCCGATGCTTCCATTCGGGGAAACCTAAATCTAAGCGGTTCGATTGTGAAGGCAGACGATGCAGATGGGACCGCCGCCGGTCTCCACCGGGCTGAGGTTGGTAAGTCAGTCTTTCTGCGAAATGCCAACGTCACAGGGCAAATTGACCTAAGCGATGTAAAAATCGGAGGCGGACTATTCTGTGACGGAGCAACTTTCACAAGCCCAAACGGGTTTGCCCTATATGCGTATCAAGCGGAGATTAACGGGGACGCCGATTTTGGCGTCCTAAACGAGGACCCGTTTCGTGCGACAGGAATGATTCTTTTCATTGAGGCCTCAGTCACAAGTTTGAACATGTCAAATGCTTTACTCGACAATAGAAATGGCCCGACACTTAACGGTAACCGGATGAAGGCTTCCGGGAGAGTGGTCTTAGATGGATTAAATTCAACAAGCCGAGTTTCCTTTATCGGAGCATCGATGGGGCAGCTGTCCGTGCAAGGCGCAAATCTGAGATTAAACAACGCCGTTGAAGTCGTCGACGACGCCGACGACTTCACAGATTTCGAAACAAGTACGGCAACAGTGACTTATTCTCATGTAGTTCTTAGCTTCGAACTCGTGAAAGTTCGAGGAGGCATAAAGATTGGCGGGGGGTCCTCATTCTCCGGGAGCACAGTTTGGCTTGGGGCTCAAGTGGGAGGGGATTTCAACGTCGAAGACGTGAGTTTTCTTGGCGGGAAAGAAGCATTTTTTGCGAATCAGCTCAAGGTTGGGGGAACCTTCCGGCTCCGTAATATCGATTGGGGGGACGGGGCAAAAGTGAGTTTACGAATGGCGACTGTCATGGAGCTCGATGATCTGCCTAACTGTTACCCCATGACAAGGAACGAAGCTTCACCTTCCGGTTCGTACGAAATTGGAATCGGAACGTTGGACATCACTGGCTTCGTGTACCAGCAATTCAAAGATTCAAGTTTTAACCGTAATTTTGAAAGTATGGTCGATGGGCAAGAGTGGACCCATGTAGAACGACTGAAGTGGATTGCTAGGCAAACCCATCAACGTAATCACGACGAAACGACCGAAGGTCAGTATTCACCTCAGCCGTATCTTCAGTTAGCAGAGGTATATCGGCAGATGGGTAAAGACCATGAGCGGCGTAAGGTTCTAAGGCGCCAGCAGCAAGACTTGCGAGAGTGGGGCGAGCTGAGTCGACCTGGTAAGTGGTGGAGTCGGATCGTTGATATTTTGACAGGTTATGGATACGAGTCTTGGCGAGCGTTGGTGGCCATCGTCTTGATTTACCTATTAAGCGTCAGCCTAACCACGGCAGTAAGAGATCATGGCGGTCTCGTAGCAACGGGTAATACAGCATCTTATGTGGTATCTGCCCACGGCGAAAAGGCGGTGCAAGCCACTAGTTGCACTTCTTATTACCCGTGCAATTCTTCGTGGCTTTTTCCAGTTGACGCTGCAATTCCAGTTATTAACCTTCACCAATCTGACTTCTGGTCATTCAACTCTGCGAACCCGTGGGGCGATTATGGTGAAATTTTATTCAGCCTGCTTTCAATTTTAGGCTGGGGCTTTACTTCTCTATTGATTGCCGCATCAGCTGGTCTTATAAAGCAGAACTAGCGAAATCTTCAATAGGCCTAAAGCGTCGTTAATTCCAAACAATTTCGTTGTATGGAAATCATGCCACTTGTCTTGAGAGGACTGGACATTCAAAACTTAGTCGTCTCGTATTACGGGTGCCTTTCAAATAATCGTGACCGCAGCTGATGCCCCCACTGCTTTAACCACCGCTCAAATGAGGGCAAGTTGACTGGACCAAGTACCCGAACCTTTTTGCCTGAGAGATCTAGAGAATGTTTTCAAAACAAATCATGAAAAAAGTCGTATTGCTCGAGGACATTTTTGACTTTTCAAAACATTGTCTCAACTAGGCCAAAATGTGCGAAGACGCTTCGATAGGCTGGAAATCATGACCAATTCTGTAATGCCATTCAACTCCTGAACTCCGGCTGATACTTAGCGACTCAACAATTCCCCCGACAGTCGCCTCATCCTTTAACGTCGCCGAACGAAGTGACTCCATTCGAATGAGTAAATCTGCATATCGCGAAAGTGCACTTGGTCCAAGCGCGTCCAGAGTCCGAAACATTGGCGAAGAAAATTCCGCGTTCAACCAACCGTCGATTGACTTCATTGCCGTATCAATTAATTGCTTGACCTTGTCGCCTTCTAACTTAAGGTCAGTTGTTGCAGTTTGACCAAATGAATCCGCAACGCGACCTAACAGTGCACCATCAGCACCGTGTAGAAACGGAAAAATCGCCCTATTTTGTGCAAGCGGAATCGCATATGGGTAGTTGCCTGGCGAGGCTGACCCAGCATTCACAGGCTTAAATCGTACTTTGCCACCGTAGTACCCAGTTAAAAATCTTCGACATACTTGACCAAAGTACTCTTCGTTGCCATAGCCAACGAATGTAAGGTCAATAGTCTCGCTTGAGTCGACATAGCGCTTCACAAGTTCTACGGCAAGGTCCTTAATCGCCCTCGCCAATTCTGCCGGGAACTCGAAATCCGCTTCGATACCGAGTGCCCAGCGCAAGGCTTCAACAGGATCTACCCCCGAGGATTGAAGCGCATCAGCGGCCGACTCATCCGTTAAATCTTGATAAGGGTCCTCCGTACATCTCTCAGATCGATAGTTCTCGAGGAGCGCAATGAGTTCTGTAGCGAAGTCTTTACTCTTGTGATGGCCATTGCGTCCAAGCGCTTGGTCAATCGAAATTTGGTTTGCAGTCTTGAAAAGTGTGAATTGAGTGGCGAAAATCTGGCGAAAACTGTTGCCATCGTTGAGCCCAAGGCGTTCTGCATGTTTCGCGAGCCACTCCATAAAATTGTCGGTGTAATCGCTAACTTTGGCGAATGGCGCCTCTAGTGATCTTGACCATTCGGTCACAAGCATGCGCCAATGGGCATCGCCTAAGTTTGTACAGCCGCAGTGGAGTACCGCGATTTGGTGAGGAGCGCCTAACGCAAAGATTTTACTCATACTTGGGTACGTTTTAGTCTCACCAGACTCTTCGTTTCGTGAAGTTAGAGTGTCGGAAGCCACAGCTATTGATAATTGATTCATAAGGACAATCTGCGAGGTCACGAAACTCCAATCAATGATTCAGTTAATTTGCTACGAAATCGTATCGTCTTTGTTTTCTAGTGTCAATCTATCGTTTTCGAGTGACGGACGTTCTCGCCTAGATCGACAGCTCCGACCAGCTGGGAGATTCTCTCGGGGACAGAAAGACATGACCGTCTGCTAGACCGGACGTTGCCACCTGGCAGTCGCCTCATCAAAGCGTTGAGGTCCGAGATCGATTGGCCGCGGCGTCTTCTGTATTCTGTCAATTTTTCTAGTCTGACAGTGCGGCTGTCCTTATCTCTTCCAGTGAAGCATCCCCAGTCGAAAGCGAAGCAATCCAGTAGCCCCATCCATCAACGTTCTCCACCCCGTCAGCAAGGGCAGCCGCTGAGGGAGTACTGAAACGAACGTCATTGAACTCAATTTCTCCATCTTCTGTGACGACTGCCACCGTGTCTGTTTGCCCTTCTCGAGATCTGAGCTGAGTGCCAGGTGGCAAATGTCCAAGCCGTACCAAGTCTTCAAGGCTGATTGCGGGGGCCACGGGGGCACTCTCAGCCTCGATGGGTGACAAATCTGGTTGGTAATTAGGATCCGTGAGCCGTTTGTAGCCTTCATGAATAACACGAGCCATGAGGACCCTTCGAGCCTTGAGAAACTCGTCGAAACCCATAGAAGTCCAGTTTTCAGGCAAAGCGTGCCATGCCATCTGAGCGCTCAGGCGTGCTGCCTCGAAGTTTTTCGACTTGACGTAGTTGGGCCAGTACTCCGAGGGAGCAGAGTCCGAAATGTCGATATTGTCCGACCACTCAACCAAGGCGTAGTTGGCAATTTGATTTATGCGCCGCGTCTGAGAGATTTGAAGCTTGGATTTGAGGTAATTCTTTGGAAACAAGTGATGCTTTTCAATGCCCTTAATTTCACGCCGAGCCGGATTTATCCAGTCGCGAACCTTCAGGTTGGACAGCAGAGCCTCCGCCTCCAGGATGTTCAACGCCGCTATGTAGCCAACGAATGAAGGTGAAATTGTTGAGGATGTGAACAGATTTTCAGGGAGGGTGACGGTCCACCAGTCGGGCGGAGCGGCGGCAGCCAAGAGCTCTTCCAACGCACCGATGAATGCCTTGGGGTCGTTCCCCTCAATAACCTCAAGCCTCGCAAGGTCATCTTGGATCTGGCTCTCAGGACTATTGGTGTAGCGACCGGTCAATTGGGCAACAAACAGCCAGCGTGCCATGATCTCTCGGAGTTGGTCGATGTTCACACCGTGCTCGACGCGGCCAATTAACCATAGAACGTAAGAGTAAAGAATCGTGTTGTCGGAAGTAATCATTTCAGCGGTACGAAAGCCGGAACGCTCCACCACTTTCAAAAACTCATCCCAATTGACTCGCTTGAGTACCTGCTCCTGCCCGGTTTTCAACCTCGCCAGTTCAGCTTCCATGAGCGCAATGTTTATTTCGCGAGTGCGTGGGTCGCGGCCCCGTAGGCGGTTGTAGGCATCAGAAAGGCGTCCTCGCCGAAGTCCGTAGCCGACCACAACGCGGACCAACTGCCCTGGGGTCAAAGTGAGATAGGGGTTGTGTGGCGTCCACATAATTTTCTCGCCGAGAATGTGCGACAGCGCGCCAGGCGAAAAGCGTGAATTTCGGGCGAACTCTTCTAGCTGACCTCGACCTTCTTCCCAGAACACGCTCATCCACGTAAGGATGAAATCTGCGGACTTGAGGCTCACACCCTCAGAATTGATGCGGACAAAAATGTCCGCGACTTCTTCTCGTGAAACCGACTTTTTCACTTGGACGACCTGGAACCCATACTTGGTTAGGTCAAAAACACGGTTAATCGCGACCTCAATGATGCGGTGGTCGTCGGCACTCAGTTCGCGGCCATTTTCTTTGAGTTTGCTGAAATAGGCGTCCCGTGTTGTAAAAGGATCCGTGAAAATAGAGACGATATCTGCGATCCAGTCTGGCGATCTCTCAATAACTGGCGTTGGAACATCAAACCTTTCCGAAAACGGATTGAAGGAAATCCGAATCCGCTCTTTGGTGTAGTCCTCACGCCAGACCGGCAAGCCCTTCATCACGGCATAGAGGCTCGTAAGGCGTTGTTGCCCATCAATTACTTGCATGGTGGCGTCTTGTGGATTTTCGTTACTACCGATGACGCGTTCATGACTTTCGTCACGATTCTCCCAGAACATCAACTCACCAACGGGGTAGCCCCGGTACATGGAATCAATGAGGTCACGAACCTTTGAGTTAGACCATACAAACGGACGTTGAAGATCAGGAAGTCGAATTTGCCCAACTGACACCCCGGTGACCAAGTCATGAACTGTCCAAGGGTGATGTCTAAAAGACTCTGTCATTTTCTACCCTTATGGATCTTGAGATTGACCATTGCCAACCTGAAGATGATGGCAATAGTTGAAGTCCTTTTGCCATACACATGCTATACCTATTTGCCCCTTCGGTAAAGTCGGTGGGTGATGGTGTATGGTGAATGGCCCTCAGCGAAGGTGGCTGGGGTGCTTAGTGGGGTGTGCTGCGGCGGGCGGAATGAGCGTCAGCTCGTATCGACTGCCTGGACTGGCCTGACTTCCGCACCACGAAGTGCGGGCGTGCCCTCTACTTCTTGGGGGCTTCGGGGAACTTCAGAGCGGTCCAACCGGCGCCTGTCGAATGGTTCGCAGACGTTGGCGCCTTCCAGTCCGCAGCCGACCCGTACTTGACACTCACGTTCTCGTCGTCCAGGGCTGATGGCACCACAACGAGGGCGGTGACCTCCGGCAGCTCTAACAGCTCTTCACTTGCCTTTCGGGACGCGTTCATCGCCGCAGCCCACGCGTCAAGACCCTTCGCCTTACACGAGGTGGCGCCACCCTCGGCGCCGCCCGGGTCGTTGATGTCCTTGACCTCGAGCACCCAGATGTGCCCGTCTGCGGACATCACGATGTAGTCCGGGTAGGTGATCTTCTCACTGGTCTCACTCGAGCCCGGTGTTGTCATTGTGTAGGGGATGCCCAGGTACTTCTCATCGCGGACACCGTTCTTCCACCACCACGACACCCGCCCAGCACCAACTTCCGTGCCGAGCCAGCTCTCGAAGCGGCGCTCTGGCTGGCTTCGGTTCGTAGGGACAAGCGGTGGTGTGAAGAGATAACCGGCGGCGGTAGCGCTCTCGTAGGTCTTGCTCGCAACGAGCTCGGTGCGCGGTATCTCCCACTCGTCCTTGGTGCGGCGCTTACCACGGGCCTCGGCGATTGCCTGCGCCTCTTCGCTCGCAGCGGCAGTGTGACACGCTGCGTCGATTGCCTCAGTCACGGCACCGGCATTGGCCAGGACGAAGTGTTGGATCTCATCGGGCTGCCACTGGCGCTCAGCCTGGAACCACTTGTAGAGGAGCGTCTTAATCCGGTTCGCACTCTGAGCCCGAGAGCGGTACGGACCAATCTTCGTAGTCACGGCCTGGTCGAATAGCGCCTGTACGAACTGGTCACCAAGCACGCCATCGATGAAGGCTCCGTCGAACGTTGCTTCGCTACCCCCAACAATGTCCTTCGCGTTGAGGGTCCCGTCGATGAGGACATCGCGACGCGTCTCCTCCAGGGGCTCTTTCGTGAGGAGGGGCTTCACCAGCTTCTTCAGCTCAGCGTTCAGCGCGGGCTCCAGAGTTGTCACATCTGGGTAGTGGTAGTCACGCGTGCGCGGTTGGAACACTGAACGCAGCTTGAGATCGGTTGCGGGGTAGCCCGGACCCCGGGTCAGCGTGGTGTCTCGTATCCCGAAGTCGGGGTCGTCAGAGGTCACCTTCACTGATACGCCGGCGAGGTCCGAGTAGACGTACGCCACGTTCAGCTCTTCGTTGTCGTAGTGCCTCTGTTCTGGCGTTCGCATCAGACGTCCGAGCGTTTGGATCTGGAAGGTGTCTGAGCCCGGCTTGCGGAACTGAACGAGGACCTGTGCGCGAGGGCAGTCCCAGCCGGTGGCGATTGCCTGCTTGAAGATGAGCGCACGGTAGGGGCTCGTGTTCTGCGCGATCTTGTCCAGGTCTGGTGAGTGCTCTTCGCTGAGCCAGGTCGCGTAGGTCTTGTTGGCTTCAAGCCCGCGCGCCTTGAGGAACTTCTCCACTGCCTCCGCTCGGACTTTCGCCTCGGCGCCGTCGGGATACTGGATCAGCAAGAGAGGCTTCACAGCCGACCCCTCTGCTTCGTACTGCTTGGTCAGCTCTTCGAGCCGCTCCCAAGCTGCCCACAGGACCTGGACGTCGAGCGTGTCGGCGTCGTGGTTCTCCTGGGTGGTCTCGAAGTCGGGGTTGAGTAGAGCGGACCGGCGGACCATTCCCGCGTCTTCGACCTTGTGGAAAGGAATGAGCACGAAGTTGTGTATGCCCTCGGCGCGCAGCTCTTCATCGAGAGGGGTGTTAGGGGTGGCCGAGATCTCGAGCTGGGCGAAGGGACGGAAGCTACGAATGGTTGCCATCAGCTTTGCGGTTTGCGGGCCATCGAGTTGGGTGTGGCTCTCGTCGATAACGACGACAAGATCGAGCTTGCGCGCGGTCGCGTTCTCCAGCATCTTGAAGAGGTTCGGCTTCTCGCCCTTCTTCAGCATCTTGTTCGCCCACTCACCGTCCTTCTCGGTGCGTAGCTTCTCCCAGTTCACGACGAACACCGTGCCTGATGTCGGGTTGGCGTTGGCCGCGATGTCGTCGCGCGTGTCGAGCAGCTTCACTTCGAGGGAGGAGTTCCCAAGCATCGCTGAGAGCGCCCGCGCGGACTGCTTGTGGAGGTCGCCCTTTCCAGGTGACAACCAGAGGACGATGAACGGCGGGTTCTGAGGCTTGTCGTGTAGAGCGGCGAGCGTGTAAGCGGAGATGAGGGTCTTGCCTGACCCCGTCGGTGCCTTCAGCACGACGATGCGGTCGGTGCGCGTCGGGTAGAGCAACAGCTTGCTCAGAACATCAGTGACCTGCGTGATGGCATCGGACTGGTATTCCTTCGGTTCAGGTGCGTTCATTAGCCCTGGACCTCCACACCCTCTGCTGCGAACAGGGTCTGCTCGGGGGCCAGGCGACGAAGAGCTGCCAACATCTCCGCCGGCAATGGCTCAACTTCCCAACCGGGCCACGCCGCCACGACTTCGCCCTCGATGCCCTGGTCGCTCCAAGTGAAGAGGTAGGCATGTTTGGTGTCACCGTCACGGGTGGCCTTGTCGGCCTCAGCGTGGAGTGCCCTGTGATCCGCGTACAGAGAGGTGACAACCGCCACGCTCTTGCCGGCTCCGAAGAGCATTGCGAGGTCGCCGTCCTTCGCCTTAGTTCGCGAAGCCGCTTCCTTGATCGCTACGAGATCGACGGTGTGCTTGGCGATGTCCGAGCGCATTCGGTCAAGGCTCTTACGGCGAGTGATGTAGTCGGTCTTGTAGAACGCGAGCGACCCGGGGAGCGGCTCGTGCTTGCCGTCCGCCCACTTGCCAGTGAGCACCGCCGCGATGCGTGGCTGCGTGACACTACGGCAGATGCCATTCTCGTCATTGGTGACCAAGATACAGCGGTGGTTGGTCTCGAACTCGGCGTTGTGCTCCGCGACTGCGTGAAGCGTTGTACCTGACCCCGCGAAGAAGTCGAGCACCAGTGCGTCCTCGTCGGTCGCCGCGGCGAGGATCCATCGGAGCAGGCCCGTTGGCTTCGGGTAGTCGAAGATGTTCTGCTTGCCGAGTATCGCTTTGAGCTCTCGACTGCCAGACGCGGTAGTCCCAGTCTCGGTGGGTATGAAGGTCGAGCGGGGGCGTGCTACCTGGGTGCCTTTGGCTGGTGCCCAGATGCGCTGATACGCAACCCACTTACCGTCGGAGGACTTCGAGAACTCCACGTTCCCCGCCTCTACTTCCTTTTGGAACTTGCTGGCCGCCCAGCGCCAGCATCCTTCGGTGCCATCGGCGTGAAGTGGCCAGCACTCAGTCCCATCAGGCGCAGTGACCGCGTAGAAGAGGTTTGGTCGGTCTTCGCGAAGGCTGTTGGCGCCCCACTTACGAGCAAGCTGCGTCTTGTAGTAGCGCTTCGTCTTGGGGTCAAGCAACGGATACTTCGAAAGGTCAGCGTCTGACAGCTCCGGACGTATCTTCGCCTGGCTCGCGTCCTTTGCGAAGACGAGTACGTATTCGTGAAGCCGGTTGAACGTTTTCGCATCTTGACCACCGGACTTACCAGCCCAGATGAGCTGTGCGATGAAGTTCGTCTCTCCGAAGATCTGGTGACAGAGCAGCAGCAAGTTCGGCTGCTCATTGTCGTCGATGCTGACGAAGATCAGCCCGGTGTCCTTGAGAAGGTCACGCGCGAGGAGCAGACGCTTCTCCATGAACGAGAGCCAGGCGGAGTGACGGTAGGTGTTCTCACGATCGATGATCTTGTCGTTGTAGATGAAGCCTTGTCCGGTGTTGTACGGCGGGTCGATGTAGATGAGATCCACCGAGTTGCGGTGCGTCGCCTGAAGCGTGTGTAGGGCGTGGAGGTTGTCTCCTTCGATGAGGACGTGTGGTGCCTCTTTAGGCAGAGCGCCCTTCACGCCGAGCGAGGGCACTGACGCGAGAACGGGAACCTCAGACACCAGCAACTGTTCGACAGCCTCGGGCATGTCCTCCCAGACCAGTCCGAAGTCGCCCTGGCCCTCGAGTTTGTGGATACGGCGCTGGAGACGCGTCATCTCAGCAATGGCCTCTTCGAGGCTCATCGTCACTTCGGAAGCTGCTGACACAGCCGCTGTCTTCTCAGTCTTCTTCGTAGCCACCGCTAAACCTCTTCTTGTTGGGGATCTACCGATGAGCCGGTATCGCTAAGACAGTGTCGGGACGCCCCACCATCAACCGTACTTGACTGTTCCGGATAAGTAGCGCAACGAGATCGATCACGGTCTCGCGAAGCGTGTCGGGTGAGCGGGTCGTTGGTTGTAGGGGTTGGCAAACGGCTTGGCCTCAACCTTGTCGATGCTTCGAGCAAGTCTCCCGGGTCCGCTCGTGGCAATACTGTGCGCCTTAGTGGAAAAATCGCCACGGGCAAAAGCCGATTTGTAGTTATTTCATACGTTAGTTGAGGCCTGTTACAAAGTTCTAGGCCGCTGGAGCCTGAGAGGGGATTCGAACCCCTGACCTACGCATTACGAATGCGTTGCTCTACCAACTGAGCTACCCAGGCGCAAGAAGAAAGATTACTCCAAATCCCTGTATCTCTAACTTCGGGCTAGGGACACAAGGAGATCGGTAAGGAGTAGTCCCTCTTCCATATTGGTCTCCAATAATCTCTCGCCGGCCTTCGTTAGTAGCTCTATCGCCAAAATCGCGGAGCGCGTTCTCGCGTCATTTTCATTGGTGCGTGGCTGTTCGACGAGACCTGCAATTCTTTCGCGGTAGGTGTCAGTGAGGACCCTCAGGAAAAAGCCGAGTTCTTCAATACGGAATATACGGAGCTCCCGACGCTGGCGACTATCAATTTCATCCTTGGATTCGGTACGGATTTTCAACTCGTCACGGTTTCTCCGCCATATTTCGAGTTCCCCTGCATGAAGTTCCTTGAGTGGAGAAATCGCATCATCGACTTGAGCGCGAATTTCAGCCACCAGGTCTACTGAGGTAGAAACATCACCATCGATCTGAGACGGGACGGCCTTCCAGCGCTCTAAGCGCTCACCTACCGCAGAGTCACGTACCAAAATCTTCGCTCGACGAAGTGAACCCGCAGACGCTTCAGATGCTGCCTTCGCCATTGATGGGTCAGCACCTTCCAGAACAAGTTTCTGTTCAATCTCACCTTTAGACAAGGACCGAATCTGGACTTTTACGCAACGAGACTCAATGGTGACGAGTTCTTCAGGCAGTGAGGTGGTGTTCAGAATAAAAATTGTCTTTTCTGCTGGTTCTTCAACAGACTTCAACAAAGCTACAAACGAAAACGAGCCATCAACCGTTCGTTCAATGTGGTCAATGATTTCAACGTGCCACTCGCCTTGCCTAGGGCGCAGCATTGACTCGGTCCCAATGGCCCGGATGTCATCGATTTTCCAATTGCCGCCATCTGAACGGTGAAAGTCCACATCTGGGTGTTTACCCTCAACTACTAACCGACAAACCTCACAATTCCCGCATCCATTGGATTCACATTGAAGCGCCGCGGCGAAGGTGAGGGCCACCTCTTCCGAAACAGCTGGATCTGCACCAACTAGCAAAAAGGCGTGAACTGGTCGTTTGGCGTAGGAGCGAAGTGAATTAACGATTTGTTCTTGACCAACGAGCCGGTCGAAGATGTCAGGCATGATTCCAAGGTAATTGAGTCAGTGCTTCCTCGACCTTGACTACGACCTCATCAAGGGAAGGTGAGCCGTCGATAACGACCCACTTCTCTGAAGCGGTTGCGGCGATGTCCAAGTATCCATTGCGTACCCGCTCGTGAAAATTCTCATCCGCTGACTCAAAGCGATCCTTAGAGTCTCGAGCTCGACGCTCATTGGCTACTTCAATAGTGACATCAATCAAAATGGTGACATCCGGCAATGTCGAACCGATCGCCAAGTCTGTGGCAGCCCGAAGTTCTCCCAAATCAAGTCCTCGACCGTATCCCTGATAGGCCAAGGTCGATGCGTAGTAACGGTCAGCCACAATGTGATTTCCAGATTGCAACGTTGGCTCTATCAGCGAAAAAACATGGTGT
>Ga0214187_1000065_pt1 | contig 29981 bp, 25 predicted proteins | sample TroBogEpilimnion_4_FD_153025 | JGI IMG/M metagenome (GOLD analysis project Ga0214187, IMG submission 153025) | Freshwater microbial communities from Trout Bog Lake, WI - 24JUN2008 epilimnion | ecosystem: Environmental > Aquatic > Freshwater > Lake > Epilimnion/Euphotic zone | place: Trout Bog...
GATAGACGGGGCTAGTCTGTGAAGTGAACGGTGCAGTCATGTCGTCAGCAGCAGAAACCAGTGAGCAGTAGCGATACCTACTCACTCTTAGGAAACTAGGAATCCCCTTCCTTCAGGTGGGGGAGGATGTCAATAAACCTTAAGATCCTAATACCACGCGTTCTGCAGGACTCCACTCACCATGAGCGATACTTTTGTCCCACCATCGCATTCGATATTCACGAGTTTCATGACTGTTGCCTGTACTTAAAGGACGTTCATCGTAATAGGGTTTTACGGTATCGATAGCAAGAAACACCCAGTCGCCATTATTAATGCGACTTTCAATGAAAATGCCATCATGACCATATTTATTAAAATCGATACGTACTCGATAGCCGTTGCTACCTTGCTCTACGGTGACGGTAGGTTGAGGAATTAGATGCTCTACGTTAGAGGCTATGGCGATAATACCTAAATCATGCCCTATTGTTTCTGTATAGTTAGGGTTTATTTTGATGCGTGCAATTTGATTAAGTAAGCGTTTTTTGATGCCGGGTGCTACTATTTTGGGTATATCCGTAAAGACGCTAGGTAGCGGGTAAGGTTCTATATCGCTAAGATCACCGTCTATGATATGTCTTTTAAAAGACGTAGATTTTTTAGCGTCGTTTTGCGTGGCAGGATGCCAAGTTTGCATTAACCAAATATGACAAGTAATATCTTCTAAGGTGCTGCTTATTTCTTCTGCACTGATGCCACAGACAGGTCCCATACTGGGGAGTCTTAAGGCATAATGGCTGAGCCAAATAACTTGATCTGCTTCGGTAATGGGAAAAAAGCTATTGGTATACATAAGGGTAAAAACTCCTAGTGGATAGTTTATAGAAAATTATAAAACTTAAGCGACTAATGTTTGGTGTTAATTTACAGTGTTTGTTAATGTCTTGTCAACAAATTATTTTCAATGTAGATAGGACGATATTACTTTGTTAATTATCCGTCGCAATAGGTGTAGTGATTAAAATCTCCTAATCGCTTAGCTTTGTTGTAGTACTACTGAACGTTATCAAAGTACAGTGGCTATTGTCAGTAGCAGTGCTATGTTTGTCAATAGTAGTAATACGTATTGCCATACGTTAATTATTCCTGTCCATAAGTCTATGATGAATATTCATAGGCTTGTGCTAGCCATTAGTTAGCTTGCGCTAACTGATCGCGGTTTTATATTGAGCTCTAACAGAGCTATGCCAATTAATCTTAATACTACAGAGAGTATTTTCGTGCTTGTTTTAACTTAGCGTGCTGCTATGCCGAGTGTTATCGGTGTTACTAACGTGCTTAAAACGGCTATACTGAACCGCACTGGACTTGCTCTAATCATGCTTCGTTTTACGCTAACTGCTGATGGTTCTATGTTTTTTGCTTTAAAGTAAAGTGTAAAATTTTTTGACACTTTTATTCTAATACGCGTGATGATAATCATGTAAAGTACTAATTGCCTCTGGTGCTGTTGTAAAATTATCTGACAGTTAGTTAATTTATGATGGCTTTTTAGCGACTGTAAAAATGATGTTCTGCATGAATAAGTTATTTTCTACACAGGTCGTCATCTCGCTAGATTCATTCCTACCGGAATGACGACACATAACAGGTGTAGATATTTATCAAAGTATAGTGCTGTTGTTAATTATCAGGCTTTGCGTACGTCACGTTTTTTTATAATTATGCATATAAGCTAAGCCTATAAACCCAATGCCTAGCAACAATAAAGTCGCAGGTTCAGGAATCGTCTCAGCAGTGTATCGACCTGTGTAACTGTGTAGATCGGCGGTTGAATAACCAGTCTGTGTTGCTGAAAAGCTATACAAATATTGAGTGCTGCCATTATAAGAGACCTTAACAACCTCACTAGCTTGAGAGCCTGATGGAGCTGGCGGTGCGCCTGTTCCGGCAAACAACGTATTAAGGTAGTTGACAGGATTAAATAAGCCGTCTTGCTCAACAATTATATGACCATTAACTAAATTAATAGCGGCAATGCTGGGATCGCTGGCTAATTGCCATGCGTAAATATTAGGTTGGATCGCTATATTTAAGAAGTGATTGGTTGCGTCATCTAATTGCGATTGAGTTAAGGTCATGAGTACAGAATTACCGGCTGCCGTAATATAGTTATGTACCAAAGCAAAACTGTTGTCAGTCCAATCTGTTTTTAAAAGATTACTAAAGATTGCTTGAGAACCGCCGGTAAAAGTAACGGTCATGTTTGTTTGTGCATTAGGTAATAAGGGTGTGCCTAATTGCACATTACCGACCCTAGTGTTGTTCATTAATACCTCTTCTACAGCAGATAGAGTAGGCGGTTGTATTGTTAATATTCCCGTTGTTTGCCCTACAGGTAGTTCGTAAACGGTATAGCTACCAGTGCCGGAAATAGCTATGCTGGTAATGGTAGTCGCCTGTGCCCCTAGAGACATTAATAAAGCTATGTAGATACTTATTTGAATGATTAATTTAAATTTCATGATGACATACTCGCTATATGAAATGAACTTGAACTGGTGTTGAGGCTAAGTTAATAATTGAAAACTAATTGCTTAGTCCTGATTGGCTTTTCAACCTTAGCTCTGGTAAATGTAAAGCAATTATCAGTCCCTTTATGTTAGTAAACAGAAAAATAGGTGCTTTTCATTACAAAACAAATGGTTGTATTTGTTGTTTTTAATGATCTAGATTATTGGATAGGCCGTAAGCATCATAAAAAAACAAAACTGTAAAAAAACCTGACACTTTTATAGGCCGCGGGAGATACTGTTAATGTGTTTTGTTGAAGGTCTAAATGATTAACACCATGCTTAAATAAATTATGGGCTTTTAAAATAATAGACGGGCTGAAAATCGGTGAACCTGTGTATCTGGCTAATCTTGGAAGCCATAGAAAAACTGTTAGATAGAAATGATCTAAAATGTTTTTTTGCGCTACTTATATTTTTAGTGCTAAGATGACTCGCGGTTAAAGTTTGAGGCCGTGTCTTTAGTGAAGTTGGAATTTTTAAAGCTAGCTAACGTTGGTAATTTTTTTTAGTTTAAAAGAGTGTAATATGTCAGATCAAGTTGTAGGTACCGTTAAGTGGTTCAATGATGAAAAAGGTTTCGGATTTATTGAGCAAGAAGGTGGCAAGGATGTTTTCGTACATCACAGTGCAATTAACGGCGCCGGCCGCAAAACCTTGCGCGAAGGCCAAAAAGTCACTATGGAAGTGACTCAAGGTCAAAAAGGACCGCAAGCTGAGAATGTAACTCCAGCGTAATAAATTTATAAACCGAATTCCATAACTTAAGGGTTTTGGGATTCGGATTTATTTAAAGATTTAATCCAGTTATGCAGTTCTTGCATACCTATAGTGCTTAGGTATCTATGCATCGTTAACTCAACTATTGCAGGTGTTGATCCGATGTTTAAGTTTAAAAATTAGGGTCTTCTTAAGCGGTAGCGCTTAAGTTTTTACGATGGCTTTTATAATAATGAACTTTGCATTGGCGGCAATAACTTGATGATTGCCAAATAAGCGCTGAAGTTGGCTATGATAATTTAAATGACGATTGCCAATAATCCATAATTCCCCGCCTTTTCTTAATACTCTTCTGGATTGTATAAATAAGCTGACGGCAATTTGATCGCCGACGGTGTGCTGTTGATGAAAGGGAGGATTACAAAGAATAAGATCTGCTGAGCTTGCTTCAAAATCACAAAGACCATCGCCCACTGCAAAGGTTGCAGGGCGTGTGAGTCCAAAGGCACGAGAAAAGTTATCTTTAGCTGATGCCACGGCCATAAAGGACTCGTCCACAAAATATATGTTAGCTAAGGGGTTGCGTTCGGCAGCAATTAAGCCTAATAGACCATTGCCACAACCTAAATCAATGATATCCCTGATGGCAGATTTGATGGGGAGGTGTTCGAGAAAAAAACGTGTGCCTATATCCAGTCTTTCGCGCGAAAACACATTCGCATGATTACTAATTAAATAATTCGAATGTTCTAGCGTGTAGCAAACAGGATAAGGATTATTGGCAAGTGGTATGCCTGCATCAGGTGTCGCCGTAATGAGCCTCGCTTTTTTTCTGGCCAGCGAGGTCGTAGTAGGGCCAATTAAACGCTCTAGTAATGTCCAAAGTGCGCTAGGCAGGGCTTTAATCATTCCTGCTAAAATTACTTGGCTATTTGGTGCTAAGTGTGGGCGTATACGAATTAGCTGGTCTTCTAGTAAGGCTAAGGTCTTTGGTGCTTTAATAAGTACCCTATCAAATAGGCCTTGTAAGAGCTCTAGGCTATTGATTAATTTAACCTGCTGTAGTGCAAGTCCATTTTCAGTTAAATTAAGTCTCGTGGCTTGCTGAGATAAATAAGAGTCTGAAAACGCGTATGGATGCCATGAGTTCAAGGCTACGGCTAAAGCTCCGAAGCTATCATTAACAATCAAAATACGAGGCTCAGTAGCGATATTGACTGTCGCTGCAAAATTATCGAGCAAATATTCGTCGGCCGCATCCCAAGCGCGTAAAAGCTCTAGTGGGCGCTTGGGTAAGCGCTGCAAGGTAAATTCATCTAGACTAATTTTCAATAGTTGTTCAGGTGCATGATTCATAACTTAAAGCCTTAGGCACGCGCCATAAATTTTCCGGTTTCAGTATTAACCTTAATTAATTCGTCGGTTTCTAAGTATTCTGGCACTTGTACTTCTACACCGGTGCTTAATCTAGCCGTTTTAGTACGACCTGAGGCGGTTGCACCTTTAATAGAGGGAGCGGTTTCTACGATAGCCAAAATAACCGAGCTAGGTAGTTCAATGCCGAATACTTCATCATCGATTAATAAAGCGACAATGCCTTCTAGACCTTCGGTTAAATAGTCAATTTGATCTTCTAATTCTTCACGATTTAAGCTGTATTGTGTGAAATCTTCCATATTCATGAAAATATAGTGCTCACCATCAACATAAGAAAACTGTACTTTAGCTCGGACTAGGTCGGTATCTTTTAAGAAATCATCACCTTTTAGTGACTCATCTAGTTTTTGTCCGGTTTTAAGATTGGTAAAGCGAATTTTATACAGGGTTGATGCGCCTCGTGATGAGGGGCTTTTGGCATCGACATGCTTCACTACATGAGGAATACCATTTATTTCAACTACCATGCCTCGTTTTAAATCACTTGCCTTGGCCACGCATATCTCCTGTGTTAATTAATGTGGCTGTTACTAGCAAACAACCGTTTTCGCTATTATAACGCAAGTTGCCGGCTTAAAGACGGCTCGAGCAGAACTATGAAGCGCTATGCTACTTAGAGACATGCCGTAAAATGGGGCTTTAAGACGTTTAGTGCTGAAACGTCTCTAACTTATTTTATGTTAATTAGCAGCGGCTATTGCTAAGTTAAGTCTTCACGGTTATGCTCTTACACCATGAACCCATATCTATTTGTTCCAGAAAAAATCAAGATAATGTCTGAAAAATATAGAGACATTATTGTCGCTGCTGCAGTAATAAGCCAGCGATGCTTGGCATGGGTATTAACTAGTATTCTGGGATTGTTATTGGTAAGTCAGTCTTCAATAACTTGGGCAGCTTTAGAGCAGCATTTAACCGTTAATCAAAATTTGAAAAGTCAGTTTTCGAGACTGTATGAGCCTAGGTTGATGTTAATTAAGCCAGATAAACCACTGTATTCAGGTGATGTTTGGGAGCGTATTCGTTTAGGGATGAAAATTCCTAGGCCACGGCGATCGACTCGAGAAGTTGCCTTAAATAACCATCTATCGTTTCAATCTACCTTAAGGCGCATGAACCAAGAAGTAAGTGCTTCGTCTGATCAAGGCTTAAATGACTGGCATAGCCTGAAGCCTATGCCAGCAGTTGCACCTATGTATAACTATACGTCTTATGGACGCTTAAGATTTAGCGGTGCCGTCGCTTTAAAAAGCGAAAATATAAATGTGAATTTGATACCCTCTCAGGCGGCTAATAATAACCGGCCTAAGAAATCGGGAGCTAATCAAATAGGTCTACATACGTCTATTGAGTCGAATTCTGCCTTAAATGACACAGTCAATAGACCTATTACTTTAATTGGGGAGGCTCAGGCCACTGTCAACAATCAGTATGATCGGGTTAATAAACATATCATTTGGTACAGTCAGCATACCGATTATTTGCAGGAAATCTCTCAACGAGCTCAGCCCTATTTGTTTCATATCGTAGAGAGTTTGAGTCAACAGCAGTTGCCGGCTGAGTTGGCATTGTTACCGATTGTTGAAAGTGCTTATCAAGCTAAAGCATTATCACCTAAAAGTGCAGCTGGACTTTGGCAATTTATGCTTAGCACGGGTCATGATTTCGATTTATATCAAACCACGCATTATGATGCTAGGTTGGATATTGCAGCTTCTACTCAGGCCGCTATTCGTTATTTGTTGTTTTTAAATCAACATTATAAGGGTGATTGGCTATTGGCTTTAGCAGCCTACAATTGTGGCTTAGGCATGGTAGATAATGCTATAGAGCGTAATGTGGCGGCAGGGCGGGGCGCTGATTACTGGTCTTTGAAATTGCCGGAGGAAACGCAGACGTATGTGCCAAAATTTTTGGCTTTATCGAGTATCTTTGCAAATCCTGAGGCTTATGGTTTAACATTAACGCCTATTAAGAATGAAGCTTATTTTGTTAAAGTGCATATCGATAATCAGCAAGATATTGCTTATTTAGCGGCTAAAGAATTAAAAGAGGTCGCGACTTTATCTGATTTAAGTGTTGAGCATTTTAAACGTCTTAATCCTGGATATGTTAAGGCCACATTAGCGGCGCAGGGACCTTTTACCTTTTTTATGCCCATGACTAACGCTCTACAATTACGTCAACGTTTGGCGAGTATTGCTCAGTTTTTTAATAAACCTGCTGCTATGGTTACTGTCAACACTGCGCCATTGCTAAAAAAACCAGTGTTAATTAAGGCGGATGCCAATACCTCGATGTCATTGTTACCTGAGCTGAAAAGTGCAGATAGTATTGTAGAGTCGCCAGCTTTTTTATGGTTACGTTAATGAGCATTACAAAAAGGCTCTGATGGCGGCAATGCCTTGTCCACCCGCCTTGTGTGCTTGTATTAAATTAGCTTGTGTAAGGCCGCCTAAGGCATATACGGGTAGATTAATCTGAGTAACTAAGTCGGTAAATTGTTCCCAGCCTAAAGGGGGAGTATCAGGATGAGATTTTGTTTTTAACACTGGAGCTAAGACCACAAAATCTACGCCTATGTGTTGCGCCTGTTGTAATTCCAACAGGTTGTGGCAAGAAGCGGCTAGCCATGCTGATGAGCTTAAGTAAGGTGGTCGCTTGCTGAGTGACATTAAGTCCCTACTGGTTAAATGTAAACCATCTAGCGCATAAGTCTGAGCATTATTGACGGAGGAATTAATTAATAAGCGCACTCCATGCTTCTGGCATAAAGGATAAGCCTGTTTAATGAAGCTGCTAAGTTCTTCTCGGGGAGTTGTTTTTAAGCGTAACTGGATGAGCTTAATACCTCGGTTTAATAGATTATTTAAATTGATTAAACCTTGAGTTTTATCGCTATCATCTAAAATAGCATAATAGCAGGGTAATTGTGCAGCCATAATGATGGCTTGATTAGCGGCGGGAAATTGATAGTTGGTTAATTCAGCGGCTGTGACCCATTTAATGGCTTGACCTTCATTGCCTTTAGCTAAGCCTGAAAACTGATCGACTAAGAATACATGTAATTGTACTGTTAACTCAGGATAGCAATGCTTAATAGTGATTAACGGTGTTGAAGCAAGTACAGTAATCGCTAGTTCTTCGTTAAGCTCTCGTATTAAGGCCTGTTGCGCAGTTTCACCTGATTCAAGTTTGCCGCCAGGAAATTCCCATAAACCACCTTGATGTAAAGACGGTTTACGTAGGGAGATTAAAATTTGTCCGTCGGTGTTTTTTATCACACCAACAGCAACGTGGAGTATTTTCATGGTAAAAGGCAAGGGGCTAAAGTAAGTTATCTCAATATCAAGTCCCGTAGGCCGGATAAGCAACGCGCATCCGGCATCAGGCGGTGGATGAGCTTTGCTTATCCACCTTACCTAACTTTTTAGCTGCTTTTAAGTACGGTATTCAGCATTAATCTTCACGTAATCATAAGACAAGTCACAGGTTAATACTTCCTGTGTAGCGCTGCCTCGTCCTAGCTTGACGGTTACGGTAATTTCTTCTTCGTTCATGACTTGTTGGCCGGCTTCTTCAGTATAATCTGTGGCGCGGCCACCTTTTCTAACGATGCATACTTCATTTAGAAATAGCTGTACGCTTTCTAGTACCATATCGGCTATACCGGAGCGACCTACTGCGGCTAGTATACGTCCCCAGTTGGGGTCGCTGGCAAAGAATGCAGTTTTTACTAAAGGTGAGTGAGCGATGGTTTTGCCAACACGCACCGCTTCTTCGTCATTGAGAGCTTCTTCAACGATAATCCGTATAAGTTTAGTGGCACCTTCACCATCTCTGACTATGGCTTCAGCTAGTTGTTTACAAACACTCATGAGGCCGGCAGCAAAAATAGCATAGTGCTCACTGCCGACAGTAATTTCTGGTGCGCTTGAGCAAGCACTAGCCATGACGACACAAGCATCATTGGTAGAGGTGTCCCCATCAACCGTAATGCGGTTGAATGATTGTTCAACTGCGACACTTAAGCATTGTTGTAGTAATAGTTGGTTAATTTTGGCATCGGTGGCAATAAAGCCAAGCATGGTCGCCATATTGGGCTGTATCATGCCGGCGCCTTTGGATATGCCATTAATAGTAATGACATGTCCGTCAATACTGATGGTCTTGCTGACACCTTTGGGAAAGGTATCGGTAGTCATGATAGCGCGTGCCGCTTGTTCCCAATGATCTGTTTGCAGATTTTCGATAGCCTTAGGCAAGGCCGCTGTTAGTTTAGCGACAGGCAATGGCTGTCCAATGACGCCGGTAGAAAAAGGTAATATTTGCTTAGCATTACCACCCGTTACTTTGGCCAGTTCAGCACAAGAGTATAGTGCATCTTGCATGCCTTGTTCGCCGGTTCCGGCATTCGCATTACCCGAATTAATGAGCAGCCAGCGGGGTTGGTGCGCTAAATGAGCTTTTGCAACATGTACCGGTGCGGCACAAAAGGCGTTTTGAGTAAATACCGCTGCACAGGTGGCGTGTTCAGCCATTTGTATGACTAAAATGTCATCTTTGATGGTTTGCTTAATACCGGCACAGGCTGTGCCTAGTGTTATCCCGTCAACATTAAGCATGTTAGGGAAATCGCATTGTCCGACCGCCATGAGTTAGTCCTCGTTATGTTTGAAAAATAGAATGACGTTATTAATTTTGTTGATGTTGAGTTTAATTAAATGACATTGTTTGCTTAATGTCGCTAATAACTCAGGCTCTGTACTGAGAGCAAAGGGTAAAATCACTTCAACTTCAATCTGTCCGTTTAAATAATGAATTCTAAAGTCATCTATAGCCGGTTTAACAATGGCTAAGTATTCGTTTAGTATAGCTTGTACTTCAAAGCGCGTGAGTGGTTTGTTGGATTCATATAAAGCTTCGTCATCTTCAGGGTCGACATGGACTAAGACATCAATGACATCATCAAAGCAGCTAATTAACTCATCTCGAACAATATCGCTGATAGTATGGCCTTCAGACACTGTAATACGTGGATCGACTATGATGTGCGCATCGATAAGAGCATCTTCGCCCATTTGACGGCTACGTAATAAATGAATACCTTCGACGCCATCAATACTCATAATAGAGGTACGAATTTCACTAAGCAGTTTGGGAGGCAGAGAGGTGTCTACTAGCTCTTTGATGCTATTGAGAACTAAGTTTAAACCAATTTTTGCGACCATTAAGGCTACCAAGATGGCCGCGATTGCGTCAGCGAGAGGATAGCCTAGCATTACTGCGCCTATGCCAAATAAAACCACGACTGATGAAATAGCATCACTGCGTTGGTGCCAAGCATTGGCCATTAATAATTTGGAGCGAGTTTTTTTAGCGATAGTTTTAGTGTAATGATAGAGCCATTCATTAATGACAATGGATGTCGCAGCAATTGCTAGTCCCAATGGATTAGGTGTGGGCAAGCTTTCGGGGTTATTCATGCGCTCTATGACTGACCATGAAATACCGACGCCTATGGCGATTAAGCTGACACCTAAAAGAACCGTTGCTATGGTTTCAAAGCGTCGATGTCCGTAAGGATGTTCACGATCAGCTTCACGACTGCCGAGTCTAACCGCAATAATAACTAATAAGTCACTCAGTAAATCAGACAAGGAGTGAATGCCATCAGCGATTAAAGCCGCCGATTGTCCTAGTATGCCAAAACTAATTTTGATAGCGGCCTGAAGCACATTAACCGCTGCGCCAACATAACTCGCTTTCGCTTTTAATTTTTTGATGCGTGTGGCTTCAGATAGCTCAGTCATGATGAACAGACCTCTATTAATAGTGTGTATTCATGATTTCCTGCTGTTGCTGCTATGACTTTATGACCATTAATCCTGCACCATGCGGGAATATCTTGCATGACACCGGGATCGGTACAGATCACTTCAAGGCGGTCGCCTACCTTGAGTTGCTTGACTTTATCTTGGGTGCGGATAACTGGAAGTGGACATAGCAAACGTCGCGCATTGAGGGTTTCTATAGTCATAATGGCAGTGGCTGTAAAAATTAAAAGGCTAAAAATGATGTTTATGTGCTTTTGCTTGGAGTCTGTTATACATACCATGCTTTGGGCATGTCTTCATCTCTTATTGGTTTAACCTGTAGGGTTCGCTCTGAACCATCGATCATAGTGACATTAATATCAACTTGCTCAGCGTCTCGACCTTGGCCAAATCGAGCTGTGATTTGTGCGGCTAAATATAAATCTTCTGCCGATGGTGTGCCGTCTATGAGTACTAGCGGCCCTCTATGGCTTAGGCTGATCATGCTGATAAACTCATTTTTATAGCCTTGCAAAAAACGACCTTCGCCTTCTTCACGAGCAACAATGAGTTTAAAGTTGGGTTGTGGACGTATGTGACGACCTACTTTTAACAGCATAACATCGTCGAGTTGATATTCTTTATGCCCTTGAGATTTCCATAAATCGACCAGTTTGGCAGAATAGCTTTTATCCGTTAAAAAACAGCAGCCACCCGCAGGTTGCGAATAATCATCAAAACCAAATTGTTCTGCCATGGCTATCTGTGGCTTGCGTGAGCGCCCAGTAATATCATGTAATTTTTCTCGATCTACCCAGCCTTCGCGTTCTGGTAATGTTGCAGGTAGATTTTTAGCGCACAAAGGTCGTAATAATAAATCATCGGCACCCGATTCTTTGGCGACAATGGGCATGGTGGCTTTGCGTTGTGACATAGGGCGTTGACCTATTACTTCACCCGTAATAATAAAGTCAAAATCATTTTCAACTATCCATTGTTTGGCTTTATTAACCATGAAAATCTTGCAATCTAGGCAAGGATTCATGTGTGCGCCATAGCCGTGTTTTGGATTAATCAACACATTCTTATATTCTTCGATAACATCAACAATATGCAGTTTCATGCCTAATTGTTCGGCGACCCATAAGGAGTTATTGCGCTTGGGCTTAGCTTTGTCTTTTTCACGTATAGCATGGGTATGACCTTCCACACAAAAACCAGTAAAGAAGTTGATGCCTTCTACATGAACGCCTTGTTCCATGATGGTTTTTGCCGCCAGCATTGAATCTAACCCTCCAGAAATCAAGGCGATTGCTTTTCGTTGTTTACTCATGTTACTCGTTGTCTTAAAAAATCAGAGCATTATACGCACTTATCTTAAATGCCCTAGTTGAGCATTTCAAAGCCTGTTAAAAAACTATTTTTAAGCTATAATCAACCCCTTTTTTATTGCCTAACCTATAGACGCCGTGATCAATAACAAGATATCAACTTTTCAAGGACTGATTCTAGCTTTACAAGAATATTGGTCGAGTCAGGGCTGTATCCTATTACAACCCTTAGATCAGGAAGTAGGTGCGGGGACTTTTCATCCCGCTACTTTTTTACGAGCTATCGGTCCTGAGCCTTGGAATGCTGCCTATGTACAGCCTTCACGCCGTCCTACCGATGGGCGTTTTGGTGAAAATCCTAACCGCTTGCAGCATTATTACCAGTTTCAAGTGGTATTGAAGCCTTCTCCAGCGGCTATACAAGAGCTATATTTAGGTTCATTGCGCCATTTAGGTTTGGATTTACTAGAACATGATATTCGTTTTGTCGAAGATAATTGGGAGTCGCCTACGTTGGGCGCTTGGGGCTTAGGCTGGGAAGTTTGGTTAAATGGTATGGAAGTGACTCAGTTTACCTATTTTCAACAAGTAGGTGGCTTGGAGTGTAGACCTGTTACTGGCGAAATTACTTACGGCTTAGAGCGCATTGCTATGTATTTGCAGGGTGTTGATAGTGTTTATGATCTAGTGTGGACTAAGGGGCCGTTTGGCGTTGTAAGCTATGGCGATGTCTTTCATCAAAATGAAGTTGAAATGTCAGCTTACAATTTTGAGCATGCTAATGTTGAGTTTCTGTTTAAATGTTTTGAGACTTACGAACAAGAATGTCAAAAGTTGATCGAACTCAATCTACCATTGCCTGCTTATGAAATGGTTTTGAAAGCCTCGCATACCTTTAACCTGCTGGATGCGCGTCATGCCATTTCTGTCACCGAACGGCAACGCTATATATTAAGAGTTAGAACGCTGTCAAGATCGGTCGCTGAAGCTTATTACGCGCGTCGCGAATCGCTAGGCTTTCCAATGTTAACAGAGCAAGGAGCATAACATGGCCACAAGCAAACATTTACTTTTTGAATTAGGTTCGGAAGAACTGCCTCCTAAGACTTTGCTTAAGCTTAGTAATGCGTTATTAGCAGGAATTGTTCAGGGCCTGCAGGCCGCCGAATTGACTTTTACAGCCAGCAAAGCTTACGCGACACCCAGACGCCTTGCCGTTTTTATTGAAAACCTGTCTACCGCGCAACCTGATAAAACGGTTGAAAAACGAGGTCCAGCCATACTAGCGGCCTATGCAGCAGACGGCACTCCCAGTAAAGCAGCCTTGGGTTTTGCGGTTAGTTGTGGAACTAGCTTTGATCAGTTAGAGCGATTAAAAACGGATAAAGGTGAGTGGTTAGCCTTTACACAGTCTGTTGAAGGTCGGTCTACAGAGCAGCTTATTCCTGATATTATTCGTCAGAGCATTGCTAATCTACCGATAGCCAAACGTATGCGCTGGGGTAGTTTTAATACCGAATTTGTCAGGCCGGTGCATTGGGCGGTCTTGCTTTATGGTAATGCTGTTATTGATGCTGAAATATTAGGTCTTAAAACAGACGCTATAACCTTGGGTCATCGGTTTCATGCGCCACAAAAATTAACGATTAATCAGCCTGAAGATTATCAAGAACTTTTATATACACAGGGCAAAGTCATTGTTGATTTCGAACAAAGAAAACTGTTAATACGAGATGCAGCACAAACGGCAGCTTCAGCAGTCAATGGTATCGCTCATATCGAAGATGATTTGTTGGAAGAAATTGCCGCCTTAAATGAATGGCCAGTGCCCATAACTGGCTGTTTTGATGAACGCTTTCTGCAATTACCTGCTGAAGTATTGATTACTACCATGCAAACTAACCAGAAATATTTTCCAGTTAAGAATACTGATGGTCGTTTATTAGCTCATTTTATTACCTTTAGTAATATCGAAAGCAGTCATCCTGAATCTATACAGCATGGTAACGAGCGCGTAGTCACGCCACGCTTAGCCGATGCGGAATTTTTCTGGAATCAAGATAGAAAGAAAAGCTTGGAAGATCGGGTGGCGAGTTTAGATACCATTGTATTTCAAGAAAAGTTAGGCACAGTTGCCGATAAAACACATCGAGTTATTAAACTGGCTGCTTTTATTGCTCACAGGCTTAATGCTAATGCTGATTTAGCCAAGCGAGCTGCGCTTTTAGCAAAGACTGATTTAATGACGGAAATGGTGGGTGAGTTTGGTAATCTTCAAGGTTTAATAGGGCGCTATTATGCGCTGGTTGAAGGTGAAGACCCTGAAGTTGCCTGGGCATTAGAAGAGCAATATTTCCCTAAACAATCGGGTAGCGAAACCGCTAATAGCGCAATTGGTCAGATCTTGGCGATAGCTGAAAAAGTGGATACACTTACCGGTATTTTCAGTGTAGGGTTGATTCCAACCGGTGATAAAGATCCCTATGCGTTACGTCGGGCAGCACTAGGTATTTTACGTACCTTAATCGAAAATAATCTAAGCTTAGATATTTGTGAATTAATCGAATTTTCGTTGGATATCTATACGCATAGTTTTGATGAGGCAGTGACATCGCTTGCTGTGATTGATTTCATATTTGATCGATTAAAAGGTTACTGTTTAGATAAAGGTTATAGTGCCGATGAGTTTGATGCGGTGATAACCGTTAAGCCTAATGATCCCTTAGATTTTATGCGCCGCTTATCAGCAGTAAAGGCTTTCAGACAATTGCCAGAAGCCGAAAGCTTAGCAGCAGCCAATAAACGTATACGTAATATTTTAAGAAAATCAGAATCACCAGTTGCAACAACGGTAGGTGCATTGGTTGAGCCTGCTGAATTGCAGTTGTTAGAAAGTGCAAATTTAGCGGCTATTGCTATTGCACCCTTGCTTGCGCAGCATGATTACGCAGGGACCTTAACTTATTTGGCTGCTTTACGTCAGGAGGTTGATGCCTTCTTTGATGGCGTCATGGTGATGTGTGATGATTTAGAATTACGAGCTCATCGCTTAGCTTTACTTAACTTATTATCTGAGCAATTTTTAACTTGCGCAGATATTTCTAAATTGCAATCTTGAATGCTTATCACTAAATTATGATGCTTCGGTTAACTCAGCGAACAATAGATCAGTCTAATTTATAGTTATGCCCAAACAACGCTATGTTTTATTAGATCGCGACGGTGTCATTAATCATGATAGTGATAAATTCATAAAGTCTCCCGAAGAATGGTTGCCCATAGCAGGTAGTCTTGAAGCGATTGCTATGCTTAACGCCTTTGGCTATAAAGTAGTTGTTGTGACCAATCAATCGGGCATTGCACGCGGCTTATTTGATGCGGCGATGCTAGAAAAAATTCACGATAAAATGCACCGATTGGTCAATGAAAAAGGCGGTGTTATTACGGCGGTCTATTATTGTCCACATAGTCCTGATAGTACTTGTGATTGCCGTAAGCCTAAAGCCGGTTTGCTCAAAGCCTTTGCTGCTGATTTTGATGTCGATTTGACGGCGATCGATGTAGTTGGTGACTCTTTGCGTGATTTGCAAGCCGCTCAGGTAGTCGGTGCTCGGCCTATATTGGTTAAAACCGGTAAGGGCCTGCAAACTTTAACTAATAATCCACACTTTAATAGTCTTGTTTTTGAGAACTTATATGACGCAGCAACATACATCACAGCCAGACCTTAGGCCTAAAAACTATATAGGTTCGACCTTATTATTTATTGGTATTTTTGTAACGGCAACCATTGTTGGTATATTGCTAATTTTAGGTATGCTAACCACGTTTAAAATACGTTGGAAAATTGGCTATGTTTGGTGTGCCATTATCAGCTGGATGACTAAGGTTTTTTGCGGTCTTACCTTCGAAGTCGAAGGTATGGAGCATTTTGATCCCAAGCAGCCTGCGATTATTTTGAGTAATCATCAGTCTGCTTGGGAAACCTTGGCATTAAGATATATTCTACCTCCGCATTCAGTGGTTATTAAGCGAGAGTTATTGTATTTACCTATCTGGGGTTGGTCATTACTGACCTTGAAATCAATTGTTATCAATCGAAAAAATCAACGGGCTTCATTGCGAGACTTGCTAGAGCAAGGTTCCAGGTATTTAAATGAGGGCTTGTGGGTACTTATTTTTCCTGAAGGAACTAGGGCTCCTGCGCGTGAAGTATTAAAATTTAATATTGGTGGTGCCATGTTAGCCCATAAGTCCGGATTTCCTGTCATACCTGTCGCTCATAATGCCGGTGATTTTTGGCCGCGTTATAGTTTTTTTAAATATCCAGGTGTTATCAAGTTAAAGATCGGTCCTGTCATTGAAAGTAAAGGGCGTAAAGTGGCTGAAATTAATGCTGATGCAGAGCAGTGGATAACACAAACACTCAAGAATATGTAAAGACTAAAAGTCTTTCGACTTTAACTTTCATAGATATGCGTATAATGCTCCAACTAAAATCATCTGGAATGGTATCTCAATGAAAAAATTACTACTGATCTCTCTAGCAGCAATTTTGCTGCCTGCTTGTGCTGATAGAAACCAATATGAGCAAGCGATATTAGAGCAAATGCAAAAAGAACAAGATCTTAAAGACTATAAAATAACGCCTGAATATATGACGAAATGCGTGATGGAAAGTACTGCCCAAAATATGCCGGGTATTTTTCCATTAGATCCTAAGCGCTTAATGGCTTATCGTAATTATACAAAAATGCTAACATTAGATAAGTCTCCAGATCCTAAAAAGACTTTAGAAGAGTTACGCACTGAATTCGGTTCTGCTAGAGAGTTAGCTGAAGCGCATAGTAATTATACGGAGAGCCTAGTTGAATGTTATTCTGTGGTGATATCTAAATCTGAAGAAGCGGCGAAAGAAGAAGCAGTTAAGACTGCGGAAAAAACGGATAAAAATAAGCCATAAAAATTTCTCAAAAGAAGCGACTCCTAGCATTGACAGGGCTTGTTATTGCTAGGGTTAGCTCGTTATTTTACTCAGAAAAGACTGAGTGGCAGATGAAGAGATTGTATTTAATATATAAATAAACTTGCTAAATGCTGATAAGTCTTTATACTAGCTCAAATCAATCGCGGGGTGGAGCAGCTTGGTAGCTCGTCGGGCTCATAACCCGAAGGTCGTAGGTTCAAATCCTGCCCCCGCTACCAGATTTTAGAACCCCATTTTGGGGTTTTTTATTTTCTAGGATTTGGGTATTTCGAAGCTTAATATGATGATTGTTTATGGAAGAGCCTTTGGCTCTTTTTTTTTGTTCGAAAATAAGTGAGAAAATAATGAAGCAGGCTCCCGAACATTTGATTAATTTAATCGAGCCAATTATTGAAGGTTTAGGTTATGAATGTGTCGGTATTGATTATAATCCTCATCCGAAGCACGGTCTGTTAAGGATTTACATTGATAGCGAAAATGGAATTTTGGTTGAAGACTGTTCTAAAGTAAGCCATCAAATTAGTGGTGTTTTGGATGTGGAAGATCCTATACAAGGCAATTATCATTTAGAAGTTTCTTCGCCAGGATCCGAGCGACCATTTTATAAAATAAGCCAGTTTGAGCAATTTATCGAAAGCACAGTTTTGGTTCATCTTTTTAAGGCGATAGATGGCCGTAAGAAAATTACTGGGATAATTGTGAAAGTTGAAGACGATATTATTACGCTTCAAGAAGGTGAGCAGATTTATACAGTACCCTTTGACGCTATGAGTAAGGCGCGATTGGTACCTGAGTACTTAATTGAAAAAGGAGGCCGCAGTGGCAAATAAAGAAATTTTGTTGGTAGTGGATGTTTTTTCTAATGAGCGAGAAATAGAAAAGGAAGTTATTTTTCAGGCAATAGAGTCGGCATTAGAAGCGGCAACAGTAAAGCGTCATGCAAATCAGATAAAAGCACGAGTTGATATAGATAGAAAAACAGGCGATTACTTAACTTATCGACAATGGGATATTGTTGATGAAAATCCTGATTGTGATGGTGACGTAGAGTTTCCTACTACACAAGTTTTGTTAGAAGTCGCTAGATTTGACAATATTGATGCTCAGGTCGGTGAAGTTGTAGAAGAAGAAATTGAATCAGTTGATTTTGGACGCATTGCGGCTCAAACAGCCAAACAAGTTATTATTCATAAAGTTAGAGAAGCCGAACGCAAGAAGATAGTTGACGCTTATAAAAGTCGTATAGGTGAGTTGATTACCGGTATAGTTAAGCGTATTGAAAAAGGCAGTGTCTATATGGATTTAGGTGGACATGCCGAAGCTTATATTGCTAAAGAAGACATGATTCCGCGGGAACCAGTTCGCATTGGTGATCGTATTAGAGGTTATTTAAAAGATGTACGATTAGAGCCGCGTGGCCCGCAATTATTTGTGAGTCGCACGGCTCCTGAACTTCTGATCGCTTTATTTCGTTTAGAAGTGCCAGAAGTGGGTGAAGGATTAATTTCTGTCATTGGTGCTGCTAGAGACCCAGGTTCCAGAGCTAAATTAGCCGTCAAGAGCAATGATCCACGTTTAGATCCAGTTGGAGCATGCGTGGGTATGAGGGGGTCAAGAGTTCAATCGGTGACCAATGAATTGGCCGGAGAGCGTGTTGATATTATTCTTTGGAATCCCAGTGAAGCTCAATATGTCATTAATGCTATGTCACCCGCTGAAATTCAATCAATTGTTGTTGATGAAGACAAGCATAGTATGGATTTGGCGGTAAGTTCAGATAATTTATCTCAAGCCATCGGTCGCGGCGGTCAAAATGTAAGATTGGCTAGTCAATTGACAGGATGGGAGCTGAATGTTCTTGATGCTTCTAAAGCAGAGTTAAATGCAGAGGCTGAAGTGGGTAAAATTAAGCAGTTGTTTATCGATCAGCTGGACGTTGATGAAGATATCGCCTTAATATTAGCTGAAGAAGGTTTTATTAGTGTTGAGGAAATAGCCTACATTCCAGCAAGTGAAATGCTTGAAATAGAAGGTTTTGATGAAGATTTGGTTAATGAGCTAAGAGGTAGAGCTAAAGATGCTTTATTGATAAACGCCATTGCTTTTGAAGAAAAGATAGAATCAGCGAAGCCTGCGCAGGATTTGCTGGACATGGAAGGTATGGATACTGATCTGGCTCATGAATTAGCAAGTCAGGGTATTATTACAATGGATGATTTGGCAGAGCAATCTGTTGATGACTTGTTGAATTTTTCGAGTATGAATGAAGATCGGGCGGCAAAGTTAATCATGAAGGCCCGTGAGCCTTGGTTTGTCGAGGCAGATAGCGAGTAGGTAAGGGGTAATCAATGAGTGATCAAACAGTAAGGCAATTAGCAGAGATAGTAAAAATTTCTCTGGAAAAATTATTAGAGCAGTTAAAAGAAGCAGGCTTATCTGCGACCGCGCCTGATGATGTGATTAACGAAGACGAAAAAATGAAATTGCTTGCGCATTTACGTAAGCGTCATGGTAAAGATGAAGGTGAAGCGACCAATTCGCCACGACGAGTCACCTTAGAGCGTCGAAAAGTCACTGAAATCAAACAAGCAAGTGCGCCAGGTAGTACAAGCAAAACGATTAGTGTAGAAGTTCGTAAAAAGAAAACTTACATAAAGCGTGAGTTAGTGGATAGTGAAGTTGCTGCTACACACCAAGAGTCAGTTCAATCGGCTTTAGCTACATCAGAATCTATAGTAAATTCGCCATTAGTAACAATCGAAACGCTCTCGCCCGTTGTAGATCAAATATCATCAGAGATATCAGATACTAACGATGAAGAAGTGATGGTTTTAGAAGCGGCAGAGATTGAGTTAACTCCACCAATGGTTGATAGCGTCGAGACTGATCTAGATGTCGATGCTCAAGCGAAATTTGATGCCTTAAAAGCTAAGGAAGAAAAGAAAATTAAGCAGGAAAAATCGAACAAAATAAAAGAGACTGAAGAAGCCAAAAAGAAGTTAGAAGAGAAAGAACAAAGGCTTGAGGAATCCATTAAAAAGAACGCCGATAAAATAAGACAGCAAGCTGCTGTCAAGCAGGAAACATTGCATAGAAAAAAACAAGACGAAGGCTCATCACGCTCAACCGGAAAAGATGCCAAAAGAGGCAAAAAGAAGGGTAAGCAATCTCAAAGAGCACATGTACAGGCTGAAGGTAAACATCAGTTTGAAATGCCCGTTGCGGCTATGGTTCATGACGTGACTATACCAGAAATGATTATTGTTTCTGATCTAGCTCAAAAAATGAATGTCAAAGCAGCCATGGTTATCAAGCATTTGATGAAGCTAGGTATTATGGCGACCATCAACCAAAGTATAGACCAAGAAACAGCGGTTATTTTGGTTGAAGAAATGGGTCACAAAGCAATTATGCAAAGTGATGATGATCTTGAGCAAGAAATGCTGGCTGAAGCGCAAATAGAAGATACTCGTATCGAAATGCCGCGTGCTCCAATCGTTACTATCATGGGTCATGTTGACCATGGTAAAACCTCGTTGCTAGATTATATTCGTAAAACACGCGTTGCAGCCGGCGAAGCCGGTGGTATTACTCAACATATTGGTGCCTATCAAGTCAAAACTGATCACGGATCAGTTACCTTTTTAGATACGCCAGGACATGCTGCGTTTACAGCGATGAGAGCCCGTGGTGCCGATATTACAGACGTAGTCATCGTGGTGGTTGCTGCAGATGATGGTGTGATGCCGCAAACCAAAGAAGCCGTTGAGCATGCTAGAGCTGCTAATGTGCCTATCATCGTCGCTATCAATAAAATTGATAAGCCTGACGCTAATCCCGATAAGGTTATGCAAGAACTATCGGTGATTAACGTACTCGCAGAAGAATGGGGCGGTGACGTACAGTTTCTTAAGATTTCAGCTAAAACAGGTGAGGGTATTGATGAACTGATTGAAGCCCTGATCGTTCAGACTGAAATTTTAGAATTAAAAGCGCCTATCGAAGGTGCGGCTTCTGGTTTGGTTATTGAATCAAGATTGGATAAAGGTCGTGGTGCTGTAGCAACGGTATTAATACAAAAAGGTACTTTAGAAAGCGGTCAGATGGTCTTATGTGGCCAACAATATGGTCGTGTTCGAGCCATGTTTAACGAAAATGGCAAAGCTATTAAAGAAGCGGGTCCTTGTGTTCCTGTTGAAATTTTAGGTTTATCAGGCACTCCGTTTGCCGGTGATGAATTTATGGTGGTACAAAACGAACGTATAGCTAAAGATTTGGCCAAACATCGTGAAGACCGTAAAAAATTCACCAAGCATGCTGCCCAACAAGCCTCTAAGTTGGACGAAGTCTTTTCCAGAATGACGACCGGTGAGCTAGCTTGTGTTAATTTGGTGATAAAAACCGATGTGCAAGGTAGTTTGGAAGCATTGCGTGGCTCTTTAATGGCCTTGTCTAATGAAGAAGTCGAGGTTAAAGTCGTCTTCGGTGGTGTGGGTGGTATTAATGAAGGTGACGCCAATTTGGCCTTAGCTTCAGGTGCTATTCTAATGGGCTTTAATGTTCGTGCCGATGCAACCGCTAGAAAACTAATCGAAGAAAAAGGCATTGATTTACATTATTACAGCATCATTTATGAGGCGATTGATGAGGTCAAAAAAGCCATTAGTGGTATGTTGGCGCCTGAAATCAAAGAACAGATTGTTGGTCTTGCTGAAGTACGTGATGTGTTTAAATCACCAAAGTTTGGTGCGGTTGCTGGTTGTATGGTCGTTGATGGTACGGTTAAACGTAACTTGCCTATACGTGTACTACGTAACAACGTGGTCATTTATGAAGGACAGTTAGAATCGTTACGTCGATTTAAAGATGATGCAGCCGAAGTTAAGATGGGTATGGAATGCGGTATCGGTGTAAAAAATTACAACGATGTTCAGCCTGGTGATCAAATCGAAGTATTTGAGCGCATAGAAATTAAACGGGAACTGTAAGTTATGGCTAAAGAATTTGGCCGTAATGCACGTGTTTCATCGCAGATACAAAAAGAGCTTTCACTCATTTTGCAGCGTGATATTGATGATTCTCGTTTGGGTTTTATCACCATTAATGAAGTGGTAGTGACTAAAGACTTAGCTGTAGCGAAAGTCTATGTCACGGTGCTTAATGTCGATCAAGAGGGCAAGCGTGCTAACGTTAAGTTACTTAATGAGTTAGCTCCGATGATTCGACATGAATTGGCAAAAAGAATGCGTTTAAGGCATATTTCTACGCTACGTTTTCTGTACGATGATTCTTTTGATACCGGTATGCGCGTCTCAGAGCTGTTAAGCGAAGTCATTAAACGCGACGTCGAGTAATCAATGATTGATGTGTTTTCTGGGTGTCTCTATAGCAACTCACGGATGCCACAGTAGTTGGCTGGAAGTCAGCGCATGCTTTTATGAAAGAGGGTTGGTGTGAGCCAATCCTCTGTTTCAACACTATTTGTTTTCAATAGCTCGTTAGATTGGCTATTGAAAATAACCTCGATTAAAAAACACTTAAAAATAGAATTTAGATAGCATAAACTATCTTTTGATTCTAAATAACAGCAAAACTAACAGCTCCTATTATTAATCACTGCTTAAATAGTGGCGATACAAGGGGAAGCTGTACTAGTTTTTACAAGCGTGCTGATTTAGAAAAGTTTTTAGAGATTATAAATTGTATTTTTATTTACTTGCTATTTTGATTGTCGCCCCCATAATCTCCTAATCTAAAAAATTGCTAAAGGTCCTGTTTATGGAAGCGCAAATAATGAAAGAATTACACCTTACCGATAATTTAATTCCAGTTTTACCCCTTAGAGATGTTGTCGTTTATCCGCACATGGTTATTCCTTTATTTGTTGGCAGGGAGCGCTCAATTGATGCCCTAGATGCCGCAATGAAAGATAGTAAGCAAATCTTGTTGATTGCGCAAAAGGACGCTGAAATTGATGAGCCAGACTTTACCGACCTTTATCAAGTAGGTACATTGGCTAATATCTTACAGTTATTGAAGCTTCCTGATGGCACAGTAAAGGTTCTAGTTGAAGGTGCCGAGCGTAGTAAAATTATTCGGTATCAGGAAACGGATAGTTTTTTTTCGGCTGAAGTAGAAAAGATTGATGATGTATTTAATCTTTCAGTACAAGAGCAAGATGTTTTACAGCGCACGGTTATTAATTCTTTTGATCAATACGTTAAATTAAATAATAAAATCCCACCTGAAGTATTAAATGCCCTTTCTGGGATTGATGATCCTAGTCGTCTTGCTGATACCATGGCTGCACATATGAGTTTAAAAGTCAGTGATAAGCAGGGTATTCTTGAGGCTGCAGATATTGAAAAGCGTTTAGAAGATTTAATGGCATTGATGGAGGGAGAAGTTGATTTACTTGAAATGGAGAAAAAAATTCGAGTTCGTGTAAAGCAGCAGATGGAGAAAAATCAGAGGGAGTATTATTTAAACGAACAAATGAAGGCGATACAAAAAGAATTGGGTGATATGGATGACGTGCCTAATGAAATTGAGGCGCTGGCAAAGAAAATTGCCAATGCAGGAATGTCTAAAGAGGCTAAGGCTAAGGCTGAAACTGAACTTAATAAGCTTAAGTTAATGCCGGCTATGTCTGCTGAAGCAACGGTGGTGCGTAATTATATAGATTGGATGCTTAATGTGCCATGGAAGAAAAAGACTAAGGTTCGGCATGATCTTAAAATTGCAGAGCAAGTTCTAGAAGCTGAGCATTTTGGCTTAGAAAAAGTAAAAGAACGTATCCTTGAATATCTTGCTGTGCATCAGCGAGTTAAAAAACTTAAAGGCCCTATTTTATGTTTGGTAGGTCCTCCAGGTGTTGGTAAAACCTCATTAGGTGAGTCTATAGCTAGAGCAACGAATCGTACTTATGTGCGCATGGCTTTAGGTGGTGTTCGTGATGAAGCTGAAATTCGTGGTCATAGGCGTACTTATATTGGCTCAATGCCCGGAAAAATATTACAAAATTTAGCTAAAGTAAAATCTCGTAACCCGATGTTTTTACTTGATGAAATTGACAAGATGGCGACTGATTTTCGAGGTGATCCTGCTTCTGCTTTGCTGGAAGTTTTAGATCCCGAGCAAAATCATGCTTTTTCGGATCATTATTTAGAAGTAGATTTCGACTTATCCGATGTTATGTTTGTGGCTACAGCCAACACTATGAATATTCCGCCAGCATTACTGGATAGAATGGAAGTCATACGTCTCGCTGGTTACACAGAAGATGAAAAAATAAATATAGCGATTAAGTATTTAATACCTAAACAGATTGAGGCTAATGGCATTGTTGTTCATGAAATTGATATTTCAGAAGCAGCTGTTAGAGATATGATTCGTTATTATTCTCGTGAAGCTGGCGTACGTAATCTTGAGCGAGATATTTCTAAAATTTGTCGCAAAGTGGTTAAGCACCTTTTATTGACCTCGGATAAAGCAAAGATTTTTATCACGCCAGAAAATTTAAATGATTACTTGGGAGTTAGGCGTTTTAACTATGGTTTAGCTGAGGAGCAAGATCAAATTGGACAGGTTACAGGACTTGCTTGGACAGAAGTGGGGGGTGAATTATTAACGATTGAAACTGCGGTGATTCCTGGTAAAGGTAAGCATTCGGCAACGGGCAAGTTGGGTGATGTTATGAAGGAGTCGATTGAGGCAGCAATGACTGTTGTCAGAAGTCGCTCTGAAATATTAGGAATAGATAATGAGTTATTTCAGAAGAATGACATACACATACATGTTCCTGAGGGAGCAACGCCAAAAGATGGACCCAGTGCAGGTATTGGCATGTGTACAGCGATTATATCGGCATTAACGAAGATACCTGTTCGTGCAAATGTCGCGATGACGGGTGAAATTACTTTGCGTGGTGAAGTGCTTCCTATCGGTGGTTTAAAAGAAAAGCTACTCGCGGCACATCGAGGCGGCATAACAGTAGTTATAATTCCTGCTGAAAATGAGAAAGATTTGATTGATATTCCTGATAACATTAAACAAAAATTAGATATCAGACCCGTGCATTGGATAGATGAAGTATTGGCGTTGGCTTTACAGCGCATGCCGATGGCCATAGATAAACAAATTGAGGGTGAGCAAGGCATGAAGGAGTCTGATGCTATTAAAATGCTGGCGCAGGTTAATATAGCCCATTAAAAGACCAGAAATGATTAAAATCATCTTGATGCCGCAAAAAACATGGGGTCAAGGGTTTTAAAGCTTGACACTAGGTGACAGCAGTTGATATAACTTACCGCTGTTCTTGTGCTGCTACTTAAATAATGCATAAGAATTAATATACAGATATTCTCAATACACTAAATTAACTTCCTCAGGGGGAATAATGAACAAATCAGAATTGATTGATGCTATAGCTGAGTCCGCAGATTTAACAAAAGCAGATGCTGGACGTGCTTTAGATGGTTTCCTGGGTGCAGTAACAAGCGCTTTGAGCAAAGGGGATTCTGTTGCTTTAGTAGGCTTTGGTACATACTCTGTAAAAGAGAGAGCTGAGCGTAAAGGTCGTAATCCACAGACTGGAGACGAAATAACTATTAAGGCTGCAAAAATTCCATCTTTTAAAGCTGGAAAATCTTTGAAAGATGCTGTAAACTAAGCTTTCTGAATTGAAGACACTTCCATTTAGAAAGTATTAAAAAAAATTATTTATATAGAGTTGTAATTTTGTAATAATGATGTATAATGATTTTTTAGTCGGGTGCTTAGCTCAGCTGGGAGAGCATCGCCCTTACAAGGCGAGGGTCGGGGGTTCGATCCCCTCAGCACCCACCAGACTTTGGAGTGGTAGTTCAGTTGGTTAGAATACCGGCCTGTCACGCCGGTGGTCGCGGGTTCGAGTCCCGTCCACTCCGCCAAATTAAAAAAACCCTGAGCCGTTGGTTCGGGGTTTTTTTTTGCTCAACAATTGATTCTTTAGGAATGATCTATGCTGACAAAAATAAGAGAAAAATCACAAGGAGCCCTTGCATGGGTCATCTTGACATTAATTTGTGTACCCTTTGCTTTATGGGGAATTAATAATTATTTGGATACTGGAAAAGAGGCTTCTGTTGCGTCAGTTGGAGATAGGGATTTTTATCAGCGAGATGTTAATAAAGCCTATGAGCAATATAGTCAGAATCTTCAAGGTCTAAGTGTTGATGAGCAAACGTTAAAGACACAAGCATTACAAAAACTAATAAAAGATGAAGTTTTACTGCAATATGTACATGCTGAAGGGCTTGTTATAACAGATGAGGATGCGCGTGAATTTATTAAATCGCTACCTTATTTTCAAGTAGATGGTAAATTCAGTGATAAACAATATAAAGCATTACTGAGTTCGCAACGGATTTCTTCTGGCGAATTTGTAAGCAGAATTAAAAATGCGCTAACTATGGAACAGTTTCAGCATAGTATTATTGATAGTAGTTTTTCTACCCAATATGATGTTGAAGGATTCTTCAAAATACAAAATCAACAGCGGGATGTTGATTTTGTAACCGTACCGTTACAGGCATCAGCAGAAAAGCCGACTGATGAAGAAATTTCAACTTATTATCAGCAACATCCGGCGCTTTATCAAATGGCCGAGCAAATGTCTGTTGAGTATGTTGAGTTAATACTCGATGATATTGTTAATAAGGTTGTGTTGAGTGATGATAAATTAAAAGCTTATTATGATGATCAAAAAGAGCTGTTTACTAATCCTGAACGTAGAAAAATAAGTCATATTTTATTCATCATTAATGACAAAGTCACTGAGAAAGAAGCGTTAGAAAAAGCTATAAAAGCTAAAAACGAACTACAGAGTAAGGAGTTTTCTGTATTAGCGGCTGAAGTTTCTGATGATAAATTGACAGCCAAAAAAGGCGGCGATTTAGGTTTGTTTAATGTTGGAGTAATGGAAAAATCTTTTGAAGATACCGCTAGTACTTTGAAGTTAGGTGAAGTATCAAATCCGGTAAGATCAGCCTTTGGTTATCATTTAATTAAAGTAACTGAATTAGTAGCGGGGGGTGTTAAACCTTTTGATGCTGTAAAAAATGATGTTATTCAAGCTTATCAAAAAGCTCAATCTGAAAATGCTTTTTTTGAAGCCGGCGAAAAGCTAACAGAAATGAGTTTTGAACATCCGGATAGTTTACAAACAGTAGCGACGAATTTAGGTGTAGCCGTTAAAAAATCAACCTTGTTTACTAAAGATAAAGGTGAGGGCATTGCTGCTGAAGATAAGATTCGTAGTGCTGCGTTTTCTGAAGAAGTATTGCAGGGCAATAATAGCGCGCCCGTAGAACTAGGCGCAGGGCGATTAGTTGTGGTTCGACTTTTAGAGCATAAAGCCGCTACTAAGCGTGAATTGAGTGAAGTTAAGCAGGACGTCGTGTCAGAATTGACAAAACAAAAAGCTCAATTGCAAGCAGATAAAAAAGTGCAGGAAATAATTGAGAGATTACAGACTGGCGTATCAATACAGGCTATAGCGACAGAAAACAATCTATCTGTTAAGTCAGAAAAAGGTTTGGTTCGTGGAAAAAACAAACTCCCTGAATCATTGAGTAACGCTATTTTTAAAGCGGCTAAACCTTTGGAAGGTAAACCAACTATATTTAATGTCCTCTTACCGACTAGCGAAAGGCTGGTTGTGAGCTTATCCAAAGTAAGCGCTGGCACATTGGGTGACGATGATAAAAAACAACTAGAGTTAGCGAAGAAAAATATTGCTAATGCTTTTGGTCAAACTGAGTTTAATCAAACATTAAATAGTTTACAACGCAAAGCTGATGTAACCGTCAACGCTAAAGCCCAGAGCCAATAAGTTCTAACTGAGTTAATAAAAAAAAGGGAGCTTAAGCCCCCTTTTTTTATGAATAATTTTTGGTAATTTACGATGAGCTAGCTGCTAAGCCTGCAATATTATAACCACAATCCACGTAAGTTATTTCGCCAGTAATACCAGAAGCCAAATCAGAACACATAAATGCAGCTGCGTTACCGACTTCTTCTATGGTAATATTCCTTTTTAGTGGAGAAGTATCAGCTGCTTTGTTGAGCATAGACTTGAAGTCATTGATGCCTGATGCCGCTAATGTTCTGATAGGTCCAGCCGAAATAGCATTAACGCGCGTGCCTTCAGCTCCTAAGGCGACTGCCATATAACGAACATTGGCTTCTAAACTCGCTTTAGCAACGCCCATAACATTGTAATTAGGGATAGCACGTTCTGCACCTAAATAACTTAAGGTTAACAATGAGCCATTGCGACCTTGCATCATTGTACGTCCTGCTTTAGCTAATGCTGTAAAGCTGTATGAACTGACATCATGAGCAATTCTAAAATTCTCGCGAGTAGTTACATCGACATAATCACCATTTAGCGCATCACGGGGCGCGAAAGCAACGGAATGTACGATAACGTCTAGGCCATCCCACTGCTCGCCTAATTTTGAAAATACAGTATCGATATGTTCATCAATACTGACATCACATTCAATCACTATTTTAGAGTTACAAAGGTTAGCCATTTCTTCGACACGACTTTGAAGCTTTTCATTTTGAAAAGTAAAGGCTAATTCAGCGCCTTCACGATGCATAGCTTGGGCTATGCCCCAAGCAATAGAACGATTACTCGCTAAACCTACAATTAATACTTTCTTACCTTGCATGAAACCCATAAACCATACTCCTTATTAATAATGGCTAGTTGATGAAATTGCCCAAGTATCTATGATCCCTGTAATGAAGTCCAGAACTTTGTCAGTGCTTTAACTGGCTACTAACTTAAGACGGGACAAAACAGTAGTGAAAGCTTTTCTCGTTGCCACGCTCCGGCGTCACTGCCCACAGTTAAGAAAAAATTATTATAAAGCAAATACTTATGTTGATAAATCCCCCCTAACCCCCATTTTTCAAAGGGGGGGATTAGTATCTTCTTCGCTTAACTTGTAAGAAAAAGAGCCTCCCCCCTTTGAAAAATGGGGACTGATGGGGATTTTTAAAATTCACAACATAATGATTATTAATACCTTATTCCTTAATTTAATGGCAGTGACGCAGAGCGTGGGAACGATAATATGCTCTGCATGGCAACGATAAATGCCCATCAAGCTGGCATGCCGCCTAGCGACTACCCTTAACTAAGACTCATATCAGGCTAGCAAGCCCAAGTCTTATGGGCACTAGCCCAGTGCTTATTAATTAATTAAACCGTTGCTAGACTCTCTGCCCCCTAGCTAGACCTCAATGTCCACTGACTCGCCTAAATAGGCCAACCCCACTAACTGATTAGCTTAACGCTTAGCCATCAGCGCCCGTCAGCGGTGCTGGACTGGCCAATTTGGAGGCTATTTTAGGCGTTTTTACGGGTTTATTATGGGCATATTGCTTAGCTAAATCAGCAACGGCATCTTCAAGACTGCCGGTGAGTTGGTTATGGGTCTTTATAAATTGATAGACCGTACGTGCTTGACTAAGACTTTGGCTGCCGGCGGCAAAACGAGAATCATGAAACTTACCACTGAGTAACACGATGGCATATAACATGGCATCTAGTTTTTGTAGCGTGTCTACATCTCTGCGCATAGCCTCTATATTAAAGTTAGTGGGAAAGATTTCAGGATGCTGCTCTGCTAATTGCAGGGTCTTTTGAATAAAGCCTAAGTCTTTGTCGCTAGAATGCGCCATGCCTTTGCGCTGTTCTGGGCTGAGCTCGATGAGTGAGGGTAAGCTGGCATCTATGGTTTTTAGGCTTGCAAGCAGGCTGTCAACCTGAGCTTGAGTAATAGACATATTAAGATAATGTTCAGTCATGAGCGGCTCTCTATTTTGATTATTGAGTGTGTAGCCTATAGCGATTTGTTTTACATGACTATTCGTAGTAATACCTATAGTTTTTGATTTTTGGCTGGGTTATTACGGGCTCGTAGTTGGCAGCGCTAAAGCGCTAGGGGCTGCATTCCCAAGCGGAGCGTGGGAACGATGTACTAAGTACCTATGAATAATTAATGTAACTTTTCAAGAAAATCTTACGTTGTAAGATATACCAATATTAGCAAGGACATTAAACAATTCCCTTTTGAGA
>Ga0214187_1000069_pt1 | contig 28737 bp, 17 predicted proteins | sample TroBogEpilimnion_4_FD_153025 | JGI IMG/M metagenome (GOLD analysis project Ga0214187, IMG submission 153025) | Freshwater microbial communities from Trout Bog Lake, WI - 24JUN2008 epilimnion | ecosystem: Environmental > Aquatic > Freshwater > Lake > Epilimnion/Euphotic zone | place: Trout Bog...
GTGCTGCGGGCTTTATTGGTCATACCCAGCCTAGACGTATTGCTGCTCGTACTGTAGCGGATCGTATCGCCGAAGAACTTGGTGAGCCTATGGGGAAGTCGGTAGGTTATAAAATCCGCTTTAATGATAAAACTCATGCCGAATCATTAGTTAAGCTGATGACCGATGGTATTTTATTGGCTGAGTCGCAAAACGATCCTTATTTAAGCCAATACGACACTATTATTATTGATGAGGCGCATGAGCGTAGTTTAAATATAGACTTTTTAATTGGCTATATGAAATGGCTGCTGCCTAAACGCCCAGATTTAAAGCTGATTATTACCTCAGCGACCATCGATACTCAGCGCTTTTCTACACATTTTAATCATGCGCCGATTATCGAAGTATCTGGGCGTACCTATCCGGTAGACATGCGTTATCGACCTATCGAGCAAAAAGAAGAGGATGACGAGACATCCGATGACTTGCAAAACGCGATATTGGATGCGGTCGATGAACTGTATCGTGATTTGCGCGGCGATATTTTGATCTTCCTCAGTGGTGAACGTGAGATACGCGAAACCACCGATTCTTTAAAGAAACATCATCCTACGCAATATGAAATATTGCCCTTGTATTCCAAGCTTAGTGTTAGCGAACAAGAGCGAGTGTTCAAGCCTAAGGGCGGTAAGTTGCGTATCGTATTGGCGACCAATGTTGCAGAAACCTCATTAACGGTGCCTGGTATTCGTGGTGTGATTGATACCGGTCATGCGCGTATTAGTCGTTATAGCCATCGTAGTAAAATTCAACGATTACCTATAGAGCGTATATCGCAATCTTCTGCCAATCAAAGGGCTGGGCGTTGCGGTCGGGTTGCTGAAGGTATCTGTATACGTTTGTATTCGCATGATGATTATTTAGCGAGGCCGGAGTTTACTGAGCCAGAAATCATGCGCACCAATTTATCGGCGGTTATTTTACAAATGACAGCCTTAAATTTGGGTGATATTGAAGACTTCCCCTTTTTAGAGCCACCCGAAGATAAGATGATACGGGATGGTAAAAATGCGTTGCATGAAGTCAATGCCTTAGATAAAGCGGGTAAGTTGACGGATATTGGTAAACAACTGGCAAAATTTCCGACTGATCCTAAATTGGCGCGTATGCTGATTGCCGCAGCCCATGAGCATTGTTTAACCGAAGTGGCGATTATTGTCTCAGCCCTAAGTGTACAAGACCCTCGTGAAAAGCCTGCTGATAAAATGCAGCAAGCCGATGCCAAGCATGTGGCTTTTCGTCATCCTGAATCTGATTTTTTAACGCTGCTGAATATTTGGAATACTTACGAAGATCAGAAAAAACATCTATCGAATAGCAAGCTGCGTAAGTATTGTACGGATAACTTCTTGTCCTACATGCGTATGCGCGAATGGTTTGATATTCACGCCCAAGTCATGCAGGTTGTAAAAGGTGATTTGAAAATACATCCTAATACCGATGAGGCCGGTTATGAAAAGGTGCATAGAGCGTTATTAACGGGCATGTTATCAAGCATCGGTTTTCGTCATGATCCTTATGAGTATTTGGGGGCGCGTGGCTTAAAGTTCTTTATTTTTCCTGGCTCTGGGCTACATAAAATCAAACCTAAATGGATTATGGCGGCGGAGCAGGTCGAAACCAGTAAGGTTTACGCACGTACCGTGGCTAGAATCGAGCCTGAATGGATAGAGCAATGTGCGGGACATTTAGTTAAGCATAATTACTATGATCCGCATTGGGAAAAGAAGACTGGGCGCAGTGCGGTATCTCAACGAACTTTGCTTTATGGCTTGACCTTGCAAGCCGGCCGTAAGATTCCGTATGAGCATGTTGATGCTAAAGCGGCGCGGGAGATATTTATCCGCTCAGCTTTGGTGGATCATGATTATCACAGTAATGCGCCTTTTTACGTGGCCAATCAAAAGCTGCTAGAAGAAGTTGGTATTATTCAGCATAAAGGTCGGCGCGTTGATTTGGTCGAAGATGAACAATGGCTATATCAATTCTACGATAACAAATTGCCGCCTGAAATCGTCAGTGGCATTACTTTAGATACGTGGCGTAAAGTCGAAGAAAGAGCGAATCCTAAGATTTTATTTTTAACTAAGGAAGATTTAACCCGCGATCAAGAACAAGAATATGTGAATGAGTGGGATTTTCCAGATACTTTTCCAAAGGTGTGCTTAGGTGCTAGGAATAATTTAAGTATTCCCCTGCAATATCGTTTTGAGCCGGGACATGATGAAGATGGTGTTACCGCAATTATTTCAGTGCATCAATTAAATCAGTTTTCACTAGCCTCTTTTGAATGGCTAGTGCCCGGCTTGTTAGAAGAAAAGTGTGTGGCCTTAATTAAGGGGCTGCCTAAGCAGATTAGAAAACATTTTGTGCCGGTGCCGCAAACGGTAAAACAATGCTTAGAAATAGAGCCTGATTTCAAGGGCACGTTGCAAGAATGGTTGGGTTATCGCTTACGTATCTTGACCGGTGAAGCGATTCCCTTGAATGCTTGGAGCTTACAGGATTTGCCCTTCCATTTACGCATGAATTTTAGAGTGATTGACGAGCAAGGACAGTTACTCGATTATGGTCGTGATTTAAAAGCCTTACAGCTTAAATATACGCTTAAGGCGGAAAGCAGTTTTGATCAGATTGCCGCTGATGAGCTGAATTATACGGGCTGTATTCAATGGGCCTTCGACGATTTACCCGATACTTATCAATTTATTCAGAATGGACAAACCTTAAACGGTTTTCCTGCCATTGTTGATGAAGGCGATGCCGTGGGCGTACGTATTTTTGATACCGAGCAAAAAGCCGCTTTACAGCATCAAGCAGGCTTAATGCGCTTAATTCAGCTGCAATTACGCAAAGAATGTACGTATTTGATTAAAAACATACCGCAATCTGCGGCGGCCGAGCTCAGTTACAATCGTTTACCGAAACATCCGTTAGTCACGGTCGTTGGTGAGAGTTCGTATAAAAACGATATGCTAACGGCGATTTTATACAGTGTTTTTGTTGAAGGTAAAACCTTACGCACCCAGCAAGCTTTCGAACAAAACCTATTGGCTAATAAAGCCGGATTAATGGGGGTCGCGAATCATGCGGGTAAAATAGCCTTGGAAATCATGGCGCTTTATGCCGTTATCAAAAAAGATTTAGAACGTACTTTGAAAGCGACGGATTCTTTGGCACAAGATATTAATGAGCAGTTGAACTTTTTGGTGTATGCCGGTTTTATTCGCAATACCCCCTATCAGCAGCTACAAGCGATTCCTAGGTATTTGAAAGCCATACAATACCGTTTGGATAAGTTTGATAATAACCCACAAAAATCTCAGGAAGTGAGTCGTTATGCGCTTCGTTTTTGGAAAGAGTTAGAGAAAAAACTAAAGAAGGAAGCGCTGATTCCAGAGCAAGATGCCTTTCGTTGGGCTATAGAGGAGTTGCGTGTTTCTGTGTATGCTCAGCAACTTAAAACAGCTTATCCGATTTCTACCAAACGCTTAGATAAGCTTTGGGATGAGCGAGGTTGAAATAGAAGGCGCGAGCTAAGTGCTTGTTCTTTTGTTTTTGCACAGAAATAATCAATGACTTAGCTGGATTTTAATTTGTCCGGGTCAGGCCGAGTTCTTGTGATCTTAATAATGGTAACTTATTGTAAGTGAATATAATTTTATGATTGTCTTGTTTCTGTACAATTTAACAAAACTGTAATAAAAACCGTCACTAAGCAAAGCAGATAACAGTTTATGCACAGAGTTATCCACAGAAGCTGTGGGTAACTTGATTCTTGTATTAATATTCATTAACGCGTTAAATAAACTTACTTTTTTACAAATGCAAGGCTGATTTCTTGTTTTTCTGTATTTGTGTCGAGTTTTTAGGTTAAAATGCTCGACTTTCAAAGCTGGTATTTGCTCAGCGTTGCTGGTCACTTTCAAAGAGTGGTCACAGCCGGTACTTAAGCTTTGAGTGATCTGCAATATCCGATAGGTTTCATCCACGCCTTGCCGCTACGGTCGGGGGGTTATTGGCCGTAGTTTACGGCAAGGGGCATCTAATGCCCCAATACGATCTCTCTTGTAACGCACAATGGTGTGTCTACATGTAAAGGGATCACCAAAAAAGTTTTTTATGCCCAACTTTAGAGTAAAAACATGACAGATTTAGCGCACTACAGAAACATTGGTATCTTCGCTCACGTTGATGCTGGTAAAACAACGACTACCGAGCGGATTTTAAAACTTACCGGTAAGATTCATAAAATCGGTGAAGTACATGATGGCGAAACGACTACCGATTTCATGGATCAAGAACGTGAGCGTGGTATTACCATTCAGTCAGCAGCAACGACTTGTTTCTGGAAAGATTACCGTTTTAATATTATTGACACCCCAGGACACGTTGACTTTACTATCGAAGTTTATCGTTCACTTAAAGTATTGGACGGCGGTATCGGCGTTTTCTGTGGTTCAGGTGGTGTAGAGCCTCAATCAGAAACTAACTGGCGTTATGCAAATGACTCTAAAGTTGCGCGAGTTATCTATATTAATAAATTAGATCGTATCGGTGCTGACTTTTATCGCGTTGTTAAGCAAGTTGAAGAAGTTTTGGGTGCAGTGCCTGTCGTTATGACCTTACCGATTGGTACTGAAGACGAATTCATCGGCGTGGTTGATTTATTAACCGAAAAAGCATGGGTATGGGATAACTCAGGCGATCCTATGAATTACACTATTCAAGACATTCCTGCTGATATGGTGGAGTTGGCTAAAGAATGGCGTGAAAGATTAATAGACCAAGTGGCTGATCAATATGATGACGTCATGGAAGCTTATCTTGAAGGCGACATGCCTGATATTGATACTATTAAGCGTTGTTTGCGTAAAGGTACTATTCATCTTGATTTCTTCCCAACTTTCTGCGGATCTTCATTCAAGAATAAAGGTGTACAGTTAGTTTTAGATGGCGTTATTGATTACTTACCTTGTCCTACTGAAGTTAATCCACAGCCAGAAGTTGATTTAGAAGGTAACCCAACAGGTACTTTTGCTATCGTTGATGCTGACAAACCATTGCGTGCCTTGGCATTTAAGATTATGGATGACCGTTTTGGTGCGTTGACTTTCTTACGTATCTATTCAGGTAAATTAGAAAAAGGTACTTCGGTACTGAACACGTTTACGGGTAAAACTGAACGTATCGGTCGTATCGTAGAAATGCATGCGGATGTTCGTGCTGAACTTGAATCTGCGCAAGCCGGTGATATTGTCGCGGTTTTAGGTATGAAGAATGTACAGACGGGTCACACTTTATGTGATCCTAAATTCCCCGCAACTTTAGAACCTATGGTTTTCCCTGATCCAGTTATTTCATTAGCTATTTCTCCAAAAGATAAAGCGGCTTCTGAAAAAATGGGTATTGCTTTGGGTAAAATGATCCAAGAAGATCCTTCATTCCACGTTGAAACGGATGAAGATAGTGGCGAAACTATTCTTAAAGGCATGGGTGAATTACATCTTGATATTAAAGTTGATATCTTAAGACGTACTCATGGCGTTGATGTGGTTGTTGGTAAACCTCAAGTTGCTTACCGTGAAACCATTACTAAATCTGTTGAAGACGAATACACTCACAAGAAACAATCAGGTGGTTCAGGTCAATACGGTAAAATCAATTACATTATTGAGCCAGGCGAGCCAGGTACTGGTTTCGTGTTCCAATCTGCGGTTACTGGTGGTAACGTACCTCGCGAATTCTGGCCAGCGGTTGAAAAGGGCTTTAAGAGCATGTTGGATAAAGGCGTATTGGCTGGATTCCCTTGCTTAGACTTTAAAGTTATCTTAACGGATGGTGGCTTCCATGCGGTGGATTCGTCTGCGATTGCTTTCGAAATTGCCGCTAAAGCGGCGTTCCGTCAGTCAATTCCTAAAGCAGGTCCACAATTGATTGAACCGATCATGAAGGTTGATACTTTTACACCTGCTGATCACGTGGGTGATGTTATTGGTGACCTTAACCGTCGCCGTGGCATGATTAAATCTCAAGATGCTGCAGCTAGCGGTGTGCGTATTAAATCGGATGTACCGTTAAGCGAAATGTTTGGCTATATCGGTGATTTACGTACCATGACTTCAGGTCGCGGTCAGTTCTCTATGGAGTTCTCACATTATTTGCCTTGTCCTAAAAACGTAGCAGACGAAGTGATTAAAGAAGTCAACGAACGTAACGCTAAAAAGAAATAATAATGACTGCCGAGTAGGCAACTGCTCGGCTTTCTTTAGTTATTGTGAATGCTTTAGTTTGGACTATCCAAATTAAAGCACTTCTCATCTTTATCATTCAATAGACTCTCGTCTATCTTTGTTTTAAATCAATCAATGCTCATTATTGTCTTTTTGATAATGACACATTATTTAATAATCCATCAAAAGCTTAAGTTAACGTGTCTTTATAGCTGAATATGCTTAAAGTTATACTTTGTGCTGGTTATTTAATTTATTAAGTCCAGTAGCTGTCTTGAAGACTTAATCATCATCTTCTTTAGGTATTTGTTCGCGCAATTCTTCTGATAGCAGCATTTGTGCGCCAGTAATAACCAGTTGTTGATTCGGACTTAGCGTGTCAGGCACAAAATAACTATCACTGGTAGGTGAGTAGTGATTTAGAACGCGGCGACTAAAAGTGGTTTCTGTGCTTTTAATATAGACTAAAGCCTGGTTCATATACCAGATGAGCGCCGACTTAGGAATGATGACGCCAGTCTCCGCTGTGCTTTGTTCGGGTATCCAGGCACTAATGGCCATGCCAGGAAGTAGGTTTTTGGCGCTAGATTGAAAGAAATAGCTTTCACCTTGTGTGACTAATTCGGTCTGTGTGGCGGCTGATATAAATTCAGCTTTATGGGCTTTAGTGCGATTGCCTGATACGTCTACATCAATGGATCGAATAGTGCCGGCAAGATGTTGATGGGAGGGTAGGGTGATTTGTATCAGTTTTTGCCGCCCAGACAAAAAAGCATCTAATTTAGAGTGGTCATTTGATAGCGCCCAATCGGTTAGTTCCTTGCCCCATAATAGCAGGGCTTCATCAGTAATGGCGGAGCTTTGATAATAGGTCGCATCTACTTGAGCTTGGTTAGCTTGCCATTGTGCCTGTTGTTCTTGTAATGAGCGTTTTGAGCTGACACCATTATTGTATAGGTGTTGCTGGCGATTAATGTTTTGTTCTGACTGCTTAAATTTTGCCTGTGCGCTACGTTGATCGGTTAAAGCTAATAGGTAGCGATGGCGTAAGGACAACAAGGCTTGTATGTTAAGCACTTTCCCATAGGCAACAAATTCAGTCTGATGGCTGACGGGTTTGAGTGTTAAGGTTTCTATGGCTGATAATTGTTGTATATCAGTGCTTAGGCTAATTTGTGCTTGTTCAATAGAGTTTTGTTGCTCGGTTACTGTGTCATCTTCCGCATGACTCAAAGTAGGGCAAAGTATAGTCAGTGAAAAAAGGCAGGCTCTTAACAGTTTAGTCATGGAGATTAAAAATAGGTAGACGGGTATCGGTCATGAATTATAAGCTTTACAGCTAAATAAAAGCCAAAAAAAAGCCCCTGCTGATTTTCATCAGCAGGGGCTCAACTTTTGATCTAAAGTTTAGATCAATTAGTTGCTAGGTAATGCAAATACAGTAAATGCACCACCTTGTTTTGTGAAAGATCCCAAGCTAGCATAAGCGCCAGTAGCACCTAAGCCTTCTTGTGATATTTTCACTGCAATTTTTTCCAATTCAGCTTTCTTCACTGGATCAGTTTCTGCTGCAGCTTTTTCTTGTGCGGCTTCTAGTTGTTTGTTGAAGTCGGTAGCAATACCGATACCAGCCCAACCGCCGATACCTGAAAGCACGCCAACATATTGTTTGCCGTTGTAGCTCCAAGTGTTGACGTTACCGATGATGCCAGAAGGTGTTTTGAATTTATACAATTCTTTACCTGTTTTAGCATCAACTGCTTTTAAGTAACCTTCTAAGGTACCGTAGAATACGATGCCACCAGCAGTTGCTACAGAGCCAGACCAAACAGAGAACGGTTCTTTGTTAGACCAAGCAATTTTGCCTGTTTTAGCGTCATAAGCAGTGAACTGACCTAAGTTAGTTGTGCCATCAGCTTTGCCAGTTAAAACGTCAGCACCAGCAGGTAACATGTCTAAAGTTGCACCTACATAAGGTTGACCTGCTGTGTATGAAACTTCGAAGGGTTCGTAGTTCATGCATAAGTGGTTACCAGAAATATAGAACAAGCCGGTTTGTGGCGAGTAAGAAACTGGTTGTTGGTTTTTACTGCCTAAAGCAGCAGGACATACGCCATCAGTTCTAACGTCTTCGCCATTATGTTCGGTACTGTATTTATCAACAACTTGTGGACGACCTGTTTTCATATCAACATGGGTAGCCCAGTTGACTGATTTGTCGAATTTTTCAGCAACTAATAATTCACCTGTTTCACGATCTAAAGTGTAGCCAAAACCGTTACGGTCAAAATGCACGATAGTTTTGTGCATTTGGCCTTTAACTTCTTCGTCTACTAAAACAGTTTCGTTAATGCCGTCAAAGTCCCACTCATCATGTGGAGTCATTTGATAAACCCATTTAACAGCACCAGTGTCAGCGTCACGAGCCCATAAGGACATAGACCACTTGTTGTCACCAGGACGTTGTACAGGATTCCAAGTAGATGGGTTACCTGATCCGTAGTAAATTAAGTTTAATTTAGGATCGTAGCTAGTCCAGCCCCAAGTAGTACCGCCGCCGATTTTCCATTGGTCGCCTTCCCAAGTTTTGAGACTTGAATTAGCGCCTACAGGAGTCACTTTGCCGTTTTCCCAAGTCGTTGTTTTGTTAGCATCGATCAGCGTATCTTTGTCTGGTCCGATGCTATAGCCTTTCCATTTTAGTTTTCCAGAGTTGATGTCATAAGCTGCTAAGAAGCCGCGCACACCAAATTCACCACCAGAAATACCAGTTAAAACAGTGTCTTTAACAACTAAAGGTGCATTAGTATTAGTCATGCCCAGTTTTGGGTCACCATTTTGTACACTCCAAACACGTTTACCAGTTTTAGCATCTAAAGCTGTTAAGACAGTGTTTGATTGTTGTAAGAAAATTTTGCCATCGCCGTAAGCTAAACCACGGTTCACAGTATCGCAACACATAACAGGAATCGTTACGTCAGCATCTTGAGTCGGTGTAAACTCCCAAATAACAGACTGTGTTTTTTGATCAAGTGCGTAAACAGTGTTAGGAAATGGAGTGTGGATAAAAATAACATTATCAACAACCAGTGGACCACCTTCGTGACCACGTAAAACACCTGTAGAAAAAGACCATGCAGGTTGTAGATTTTTTACGTTGTTAGCGTTGATTTCATCTAATTTGCTGTAACGTGTACCGGCATAATCGCCACCCCAAGTTGCCCAGTTAGCTGAGTCTTTGGTTAGGGCGTCAACGCCACTGTTAGCAGTTGATATTGCTGGTGCAGCTAATAATGCAGCGACACTTGAAGCAAGCAGCCAACTTTTTAAAGGCTTCTTCATATATTTTCTCCTGGTATTCTGTTAATTAGACAAAATACTTGATTATGTTTTTTAAGACTAATATTAGTTTTTTGGGTGATTTTTTTACGCGATAAAGGTAAAAAAACATTCACACCAAGGCAGTAGATTTAATTATTTTGCCTAAAAAGTCAACTTTTAAAAGAGTTGAGGTAATTCGCTAAGGCAGAGGTCTTTATTCATGTTTTTGTTTTATGGGTGTTTTGTTGTCATCAATGATTTAGTTAAGGTGGGTTCTAACTGTCAATGGTGCTAGCTAAAATTGCAGGACATATGCTAAAAACAGGCATAAATTGAATCGGCTATTTAAAGCGCCTCAATTTGGTAGCCTTTGCTATTCCAGCATAATACCTCGCCCGTTTCTTTGCTCCAGGCGGATAAAACAAAGCGTTGTGCGGCCTGATTGTTGATTAAAAAATTATGGATATTAGGTCGGTGGGTGTGTCCATGAATAAGCCGCAAACAATTCTTTTCTTGCATAACGCGTACGACAGTTTTTTGGTTGACGTCCATAATGGACTGAGATTTTTTGCGCTTATGAAGGTAACTACGAAAGCGATACCAGCGTGCCGCAAGGAGTCTTATGAGCAGTGGTTTTGATAGTACATTTTTTTGCCATTCAAGCGTATGGGATTTAGTACGAAATGCCTGATAAGGAAGGTCGTCTGTACACAATAAGTCGCCGTGGGTCAGTAAGGTGGCTGAGCCCATTAAATCAATCACCGCATAATCATTGAGTAACGTGATGCCAGTTTCTAGGCAAAAACGTTTTCCCAATAAAAAATCTCTGTTGCCGGGTTGAAAAAAAACCTTAGTGCCTGATTGAGTGAGTAGTTTGAGTTGGCTGCGTATTTTAAAATTGGGTGGGGTGGGGTCATCATCACCTATCCAAGCATCAAAAAGGTCGCCTAGAATATAAAGGGCTGAGGCCTGTGGTGCTCTCTTCTTTAAAAAATTAAAAAATCGACGAGTAATCTCAGGTTTGTCTAAGGCAAGATGTAAATCTGAAATAAATAGGATTTCTTCAGGCAAGGTCTGGCTCGGTTATTTGATGGGAAAAGCAGGCTAAAGGCGAAAGTCAAAATATTTACTTTAGCCTTTCGCCTTGTTTTTTATTTTACAACTTCAGCTTTTTCAATAACGATGTCTGTTTTAGGTACATCTTGATGTCCACCACGATTGCCGGTCGCTTGTGTAGCCATAGCATCTACGACATCCATACCTTCAATGACTTCGGCAAATACAGCATAGCCCCAGCCACTGGCATTTTTGCCAGTATGGTTTAGGAAAGTGTTATTTTTATAATTGATGAAAAATTGCGCAGTCGCTGAGTTGGGATCATTAGTTCTGGCCATTGCCAACGTGCCACGATTATTAGTCAAGCCATTGTCAGCTTCATTTTTAATAGAGTCATGGACAGACTTTTGCTTAAAGCTGATATCAAAGCCGCCACCTTGAGCCATAAAACCAGGAATAATTCTGTGGAAAATAGTGCCGTTATAAAAGCCTTCGTTAACATAAGTTAAAAAATTTGCAGATGAGATCGGTGCTTTATCCGAATTTAACTGAATAATGATGTCTCCTGCGCTGGTGGTTAATTTAACTTTAGTTTGTGTGTCTGTCATAGTTTTTTCCGTTGCAAAAGAGAGTGTTGATATTAAAAATAGCATCAATGAAAGAATGATGGTGCGCATTAGTTTTTCCTTGTAATGATGCGAATATTAGATTTTAGGTGTTTTTATCTTGAAAGAGAAGTGGCAGCTTGGTAAATTGTACGCATTTGTTATCTAGTAAAGTTACTGCAATCAGTTTATTAATCAAATATGTTGAAAATATATAACACCTTGGCTCGAAAAAAAGAAATATTTAGACCGCGAGTTGAGGGTAAAGTCGGTTTATATGTTTGTGGAATGACTGTCTATGATTACTGTCATGTTGGACATGCAAGAGTTATGGTGGTGTTTGATACCGTAGCGCGATATTTTCGATATTCAGGTTATGAGTTAACCTATGTGCGTAATATTACTGATATCGATGATAAAATTATACAGCGAGCTCAGGAACAGGGAGTCACTTTAACTGAATTAACTGAGCGATTTATCGATGCGATGCACGAAGACGAGCATGCGCTTTCAGTATTGCCGCCTGATATCGAGCCTAAAGCGACACAATCTATCCCTGACATCATTGCTATGATTGAAATTCTGTGCGTCAAGGACTTGGCCTATGTAGGTCATAATGGTGATGTGTTTTATGCGGTCACAAAATTTAAGCATTACGGACAGTTATCAGGTAAAAATTTAGAAGATTTGCAGGCAGGTGAGCGGGTTGATGTTGATCTTGCCAAACGGAATCCTTTAGATTTTGTGTTATGGAAAATGGCTAAAACAAATGAGCCTGCTTGGCCATCGCCTTGGGGTTTAGGTCGTCCTGGTTGGCATATTGAATGTTCAGCGATGTCAACTTGTTGCTTGGGTAATTCTTTTGATATACATGGTGGTGGTATGGATTTGCAGTTTCCACATCATGAAAATGAAATTGCCCAATCTGAAGGCGCAACGGGTGAGAAATTTGTTAATGTCTGGATGCACAACGGTTTTGTACGCATTAACGAAGAGAAGATGTCCAAATCATTGGGTAACTTTTTTACTGTGCGTGAAGTATTAAAACAATATCAACCAGAAATTATTCGATTTTTTATCTTATCCAGTCACTATCGTAGTCCATTAAATTATTCAGATGAACAATTAAATGATGCGCGAATGGCTTTGACGCGTCTTTATACGGCTTTACGTGGTTGCGATGGAGAAAATGCTGATATCGATGTGGATTATAAAGCCCGTTTTGAAGTTGCGATGGACGATGACTTTAATACCCCTGTTGCGTTATCAGTATTATTTGATTTAGCGAGAGCATTGAATGCTGCTAAAGAGGCTAAGTCAGAAAAAGTTCAAAAGTTAGTGGCAACATTACGGTTTTTGGGCGGTTTGTTGGGTATAGTGCAGGGTGATGCTGAGGACTTTCTAAAAAGTGGTGTAGTCAATAGCGAGGTTATTAATGTGGAAATGATCGAGCAGCAAATACAGGCGCGTTTAGCCGCTAAAACAGCAAAGGATTGGAGTTTAGCGGATAAAATTCGTGATGACTTAAAAGGGCAGGGAGTTATTCTGGAAGATATGCCGAATGGATTAAGCACTTGGCGACATGAATAGCTACTTAAATCAATTAAGGCTGAAAGATCCTTTTTTGTTAAAGCATCAACTTAAATTAAAGACAGTAATAAATCCATGAGCGAAATTAAAGATAAAGCTATTGAAGTGTATCTTGATGAATTGGCTAGTTCATCAGCGACACCCGGTGGCGGTAGTGCTGCAGCATTGATGGGAGCGCAGTCTGCTGCATTAACCAGTATGGTTTGTAATCTTACCATCGGTAAGCCTAAATATATTGAAGTCGAAGCCGAAATGCAGGCGTTGTTGTTAAAATCAGAAGCATTACGTAAAAGACTAATGGACATGATTAAGGCTGATGTTGATGTTTTTAATCGTTTAATGGCCGCTTATGGCTTAGCGAAAGAAAGCGATGCTGATAAATTAATTCGATCTCAAGCGATACAAGACGTTTTGAAGGAAGCCACTGAAGTACCTTTGGCCTGCGCGAAAGCTTGTGCAGAAGCTATCGAATTGAGTCGTTGTGCCGCCAATAAAGGTAATCTTGCCGTAATTAGCGACGCAGGCGCTGCGACGATGTCGGCTTATGGTGGCTTAAAAAGTGCGGCACTTAATGTCTATATTAATACGGCTAGTCTTAAGGATAGAGTTTTTGCTGAAGCTAAGTTAGCTGAATTAAAGGCTATTATGGTTAATGTAGAAGAGTTGGTTGCTGATACCTATGTTCTTGTTAAGACTAAATTGTAGTTTAAGAAAATAAATAGTTAAAAAATTAATTGACGATAGGTCGATGAGTCGTCATAATAGACAGCTCTTTAGGGGTGTTGAAAGATTACTCATAATGAGAAGCAATATTTACGGGGTGTAGCGCAGTTTGGTAGCGCGCCTGCTTTGGGAGCAGGATGTCGGGGGTTCGAATCCCTCCACCCCGACCAGTTTAGCGCTTGTAGCTCAACCGGATAGAGCACCGGCCTTCTAAGCCGGGGGTCGCAGGTTCGAGTCCTGCCAAGCGCACCATTACAAGAATAAGCCATATTATGGTGAGCGTAGCTCAGTTGGTAGAGTCCCGGATTGTGATTCCGGTTGTCGCGGGTTCGAGCCCCGTCGTTCACCCCATTAAATAAAGCACTTAAGCGAACATACTACAACATCGTTTTTGCCTGCAACCGATTTTGCAACTTTTGAGTTTACTGCAAGCTTTGCTAAATGCTCAGGCGTCAAATTAGCGTATCTCTGTACCATCTCATAACTTGCCCAACCCCCCAGTTCTTTCAGTATATGAAGTGGCGTTCCATTTTGAACATGCCAACTTGCCCAACTATGCCGTAAATCGTGCCATCTAAACTGTTCAATGCCTGCACGCTTCAGTGCTTTTCGCCATGCAAATGTTCCGGCTTTTGCAACCGGCTTACCGTATCTACTTTAATGTTGATTTGATTTATAAAACCAAGTGCTCAGCCTTATTTTCTGCAAAAAGGAAGTTCCATTGGCAATTTGTTAAAGCAAACTCAAATTAATGTTACAGTTATCAAATCATGTGACCAAGACTTTTAATGGTCATTATCCCTTAACACAAATAATGCTAAAACATGGATAGTCTGATCAAACCCTATAACGACAGAACAGTCTCTTTCGGTCGTCATGAGTCTTTTTCGCTACGCTTGGTTAACTAAAGGTTTCCAAGCCTTTATGAAAAAGAAAGCCATCATCAACTCCGATGAAGCCACCATAGAACTGGGTGTGGGTAAGAACATGGTTAACGCGATTAAATATTGGTTGCGGGTCTCATCAATGCTAAAAGATAATCCAGAGGGTTTAGAAGCAGCTATTTGGTTGATTCAAATCTAACGTCGCAGATAAATATCAAATAACCATGATTACTTCATTCCACGCGAAATATTTTGCATACGAATTAACACGGCAACATGCAGCTAATGACGGTGGTCGATTATCACAAGCTTTATTTGATGCCTCAGTTGATTTAAACCCTCATCAGATTGAAGCCGCTTTATTCGCATTAAAGTCACCCTTATCAAAAGGCGTGTTGTTAGCTGATGAAGTGGGCTTAGGTAAAACGATTGAAGCGGGTATTGTGCTTTGTCAATATTGGTCAGAACGCAAACGCCGTTTGTTAATAATATGCCCAGCTTCACTTCGTAAACAATGGGCTTTAGAATTAGAAGAAAAATTTAATTTACCCGCGATCGTTTTAGACGCCGATACCTGGCGAGAAACATTAAAAAATAACCAATCGCCCCTCCAGCAAAAAGCCATTATTATTTTATCGTATCAATATGCCAACCGAATCCGTGAAGATCTTAAATCCATTGCTTGGGATTTAGTGGTCATGGATGAAGCACATAAGCTTCATAATGCATATAAAGAAAGCAATAAAATTGGACAAGGCTTACGGTGGGCACTTGAAGATTGTAAAAAGTTACTTTTAACAGCTACGCCCCTACAAAATTCTTTAATCGAATTGTATGGGCTTTCAACCTTAATTGATGAGCATTTATTTGGGGATGTTTATGCTTTTCGTAGTCAGTATATGAATGTTAATTCAAATATTGATGGATTACGCACCAGACTAGCAAGTTTTTGTAAGCGCACTTTACGTAAGCAAGTTACAGAATATATTCGTTACACAGAGCGACATGCGATAACACAACCTTTTAACCCTACTGATGATGAGCACTCTCTTTACGAAGCGGTAAGTCGATTTATGTTGCGGCCAGATAGTTACGCCGTACCTAAACGTCAACGTCATCTGATTGAATTGATATTAAGAAAGCTTTTAGCTTCTTCATCGCATGCGATAGCAGGAACGCTTAAGACGATGACGCATAGGTTAGAAAACTTGCGTGATGAAAAGATTCAAGAAGATGTAGAGTTTACTCAACAATTGCTGGCCGATGAGGATGTGGATGCTGATTTGTTGGATGAAATTTTAGATATAAAGCCTGCGTTAGAATCTGAAGAAACATTAAGCGAACGTATTAATCGTGAACAATTAAAAGATGAAATAGCACAACTGACGCATTTATCAAATTTAGCCCAAAATATTACCACGGATACTAAAGCCCGTAGTTTACTAAACGCCCTAGAAATTGGCTTTACAGAAATGGAAAAAGCCAAATTAGCCTCTTCAGCAAATAAAGGTCCGCTTCGTAAAGCGTTAATTTTTACCGAATCAAGACGTACTCAAACCTATCTAAAGAGCTATTTGGACGCAAATGGTTATGCTAATCAAGTCGTTTTATTTAGTGGTACTAATAACACACCAGAAGCAACGGCTATATACCAGAATTGGTTATCAATAAATAGCGGCACTGGTAGGATTTCTGGATCAAGAGATATTGATATACGCACTGCCTTAATAGAGTACTTTCGTGATGAAGCCACTATTTTAATTGCGACTGAAGCGGCGGCAGAAGGCGTTAATATGCAATTTTGCTCCTTAGTCATTAACTATGATTTACCGTGGAATCCTCAGCGAGTTGAACAACGCATCGGGCGCTGCCATCGTTATGGTCAAGAATACGATGTGGTTGTTATTAACTTTCTAAATGAACGAAATGATGCTGATCGGCGGGTACTTGAGTTATTAACTGAAAAATTTAATTTATTTAATGGTCTCTTCGCTGCCTCCAACGATGTATTAGGCATCATTGAATCAGATATCGATTTTGAAAAGAGAATTTTATCTATCTATCAAATATGTCGCACTACAGAAGAAATTGACCAAGCTTTTGATGCCTTAAAACAAGAAATGGATGAAAGCATTAGAGATAGGATGAACCAAACCCGTGAACAACTGCTAGAAAATTTTGACGAAGAGGTACACGAACGCTTACGTGTACAATTAAATGATACTAATGCGCAATTGGATCGGTTTAGTAAAAGATTTTGGGCGCTGTCTCAATTTATTTTGGCAGAAAAGGCGTCCTTTAATGATGAAGCGTTGGTTTTTGATCTTGAGCAACCACCATTAGAAACCATACCCAAGGGGCATTATCATCTTATATCAAAAACACGACCTAGCGAAAATCAAGATAAGGTGGCTGAAAAGCCCGTTGATTATAGTGGTCACTTATATCGTCTTTCTCATCCCTTAGGTGAATATGTCATTGATCAAGCTAAGAAGCTAGACACCGCTTCTGCTAGCATCGTTTTTAATATATCTCAGCATCCAACTCGCTTGCATGTTATTGAACAACTAAAAGGTAAACACGGCTATTTAACCTTGCAGTTTTTAGCGATTGATAGCTATGAGCGCGAAGAGTTTTTACTCTTTTCGGCCTTAGATGATCAAGGGCAATCACTAGAGCAAGAAACGTGTGAAAAGCTATTTAACTGCATTGCAGAAAATAAAGGCTTAAGTGATATACCAGACGCTGTAGACCAGCGCTTGGCTTTAGAATTAGAAAGACATACCAAAGCGACTATTAGCCAATCCTTAGAAGCGAATCATAAATATTTTAACGAAGCCCGTGAAAAGCTAGAAAAATGGGCTGATGATCTAGTGTTAGTAGCTGAGAAAGCGCTCAAAGATACCAAAGAACAAATTAGAATCTTACAACGACAAGCCAGGCTCGCCAGTAACCTAGATGAACAGCATGACCTACAGCAAAAGATACAAAGTCACGAGAAACAACAACGCCGCCAGCGCCAAGAAATCTTTAAGGTCGAAGACAGCATTATCGACAAACGTGATGAACTGATCAATGCCCTTGAAAAGCGTCTGACCCAACACTCACACACAGAACGCTTATTCACTATTGAATGGGCAGTCATTTAATTAAAACTCAATACGCTATCAATTCGATTATTTACAGGATAAATCATGATGAATGCCCTTACTTTCAGCTTTGCCCGCAAAAACCTTGCTGAGGTTATGCGAACCGTCAGCGATGACCACGCACCTGTCGTAGTCACTCATCAAAACGCTAAACCGGTAGTTATTATGTCGCTTGAGGATTATCAAAGCCTTGAAGAAACCAGTTATTTATTAAGAAATTCAACAGGTGCACACAGATTACTTGAAGCTGTTGAAGAATTACGCGCAGGCAAAGGTGATATCAGGGAATTAATCAATGATGATTAAATTCTCCAGCAAAGGTTGGGAGGACTACCTTTACTGGCAAGTAACAGATAAAGCTTTGCTTAAACGCATTAATATGCTGATAAAAGAAATTGAACGCGAACCTTTTACTGGCAAAGGCAAACCAGAACCTTTAAAACACCAGTTATCAGGTTTTTGGTCACGTCGTATCGACGCACAACATCGTTTAGTTTATAGCTTTGAAGCAGATACCTTACTCATTGCACAATGTCGGGATCATTATTAAAACCGCGAACTTAAACACATCACTTATCTACCCGCATACTTCGATCGTTGTAAGCAGTGTGGGTAAAATTTATAAACGGAACTAGCTATGAGCACGACTGATAAAAATCGCAACCGCCTGATCACTTTACTTAAAGAATTGTTCCACTTTAGAGTTAAGGCAATATTTGGGTGAGATGCTAAAAGATTTAGCCTCTTAAAAGGAATGTAGGATATTGGAAGGGCATTTAATGTCAGATCATGTCCACATTCTGATTTCGATTCCACCTAAATATTCAGTGTCACAGGTTGTTGGATTTATAAAAGGTAAAAGTGCGATATCGATAGCACGAACCTATACAGGACGTAGAAAGAACTTCACTGGTCAGAGTTTTTGGGCAAGAGGTTATTATGTTTCAACCGTGGGTAGAGATATTATTATCAAATCAACATTTGATTTTTAAACATGCTATAACTATCACCCAGTCGATGGCTTTACAAAGGTGAAATAATGAATAACTCCTTGGATAATACAGAAGATAAGTTCCAACTATACATAGATACGCTTATCGAATACGAAGAAGATGCCGATGAGGAGAATATAACAAAATTAATCAAAAAGATTAAAAAAGAGGGCGGCCAATTTGCACTCGTATCTGATGAAGGTTATGTAGAAGAATGGGCTAACTATAGTGATGATGGCTGGCTTTATCCTTTGTTATGTATCACATATAAACTTAAGCTTAATGACTTAGTGATATCTGAGTGGGTAGGTCAATGGGCATATGATGAAAATTTTGAAGTCGATTTTTGTGGTGATGGTGATACTGAAGAATATCCATTAATACGTGAGTTGGCAGGGTTTGAGATTGATGCCCCCGACGAGCTTTCAAGGAAAGTAGATTTTAGCCCAGACGAAAGTCTTTCAGTGGAAGAGCAGCTTAAACAATATATTGATTTTCTGATTGAGGTAGAAGATGGAAGACCTAATGATCAAGATGTAGAAGAAATAATAGAAGCAACCATCAGCACTTTAAAAGAACAAGGTCATAACTTTTCTCTGGAAACAGAAGAAGATGAGGTTGTTTGGAATGCTATGGGTGACTGGAATTATCCAATGTTAAGCATCACTTACACACTAAAGCTTGATGATCTGGTGATCTCTGAGTGGGTCAATGAATGGGGCTACAATGAAAATCATGACATTGAACTGGGTTTCAATGGCGAAGAATATCCGCAAATTCGTGAGATGGCAGGGTTTGAGATTAATGTGCCTGATCTACCGGATTTAGAAGAATTGAATGAAGATTAATACCAAAAATAGTAAAGCTGACTTATTATTCTTGGTACATCTGAGATAATTACTTTATCAAACTAACTTTAACGCCCTATAACTCGATAGAGTTTATATTATTAGTAATTTACGCAGGAACTCAGAATGAGTAATAACAATATCCTTCAATACGAATCAAAAATATGGAATACCGCAAATTTATTAAGAGGTTCTGGCATCAAAGAATCCGAATGGCCGTCTTTTATGATGCCATTTTTTGCCTTGGTGATGATTGAAAGCCGACTGATAAGAATGCTTGATGAGCTTAAGAATACCATTGGCGTAGACGTTTTGGCTGACATTGATAAACAGGATTTGATCGACATGATCAAGGACAAAGGCCAAGGTTACAACGTATATATCTTTGAGCAGAACAAAACACTTAAGGATATTTGCGCGAACGATAAATCTTTCGATATTGATTTTGACGCCTATTTGCACGGTTTTGATGGTGAAACTAAAGATTTACTGGGTGTGGATGCGGGTGATGGTGAAAAATTTCTCGACATTAAAGGTGTCATTACAAAACTAAAAGCCAAAAAAGTCTTGTTGGGTTACACCCAAGAATGGAGTGAGATTGACCTTAAGCCTTTTAACAATTCAGATATAACCACGCTTGAAGAACATATAAAACGCAAATGGGCAGATATTTCAGCTGAAACCGCTGGTGAGCAATTTACCCCAGATGACGTTATTGCCTTGATTGCCGACATTGTTACCTCCAAGATTCAAGAATCTGATACCTTGCTCAAAATCTACGACTGCACCTGTGGTGGCGGAAACTTGTTGTATGGCGTAGAAGATCGCATTAACAAAAATTTCAAACGTTTTACTCAAACCTTTGGCCAAGATTGGAACGACGCGCTGTATGCACTGGCTAAAATTGAAAGTCGATTTCGTCCTGATTCAAAAATTGAGCACGGAAACACCTTGGTGGATGATAAGTTTGATAACGAAGAATTTGATGTAGTCATTGCCAATCCGCCTTATGGGGTAAGCTGGAAAGGTTACGAAAAAGATATCAGCAACGATAAAACTGGTCGCTTCAAATTCTTGCCGTCAATCTCTGACGGTCAGTTGCTGTTTATGCAGCATCTAATCTCCAAGCTTGATAGCGCAGGTGTGGGCGTGGTGGTACATAATGGCTCAACGCTCTTTAGTGGTGATGCCGGTTCCGCAGAAAGTAATATTCGTAAATGGATGTTAGATACTGACATAGTAGAAGCGGTGATACAACTGCCCACCGATGAGTTCTTTAACACCGGCATTTATACCTATTTGTGGGTATTGAATAAAAAAAAGCAGTCACATCACAAAAACAAAGTCATGCTGATTAATGCCAGTGACAAATTCAAAGCACTCAAAAAGAGCAAAGGCTCTAAACGCAAAGAAGTCGATGAGTTTAATCGCCTAGAAATTGTCGCCACGCTGACTGCTTATCAAGACACCGATTACGCCAAGGTGTTTGACAAAGAGTTCTTTTACTTTAACAAACAAGCCATTGTACTCACCAATGTGGATGAATTTGGTAATAGCTTTGCTGCACAATTGCAGAACGGTAAAGCCAGTGAGAAGCTGACACCCCTAAAGCTGAGCAATGGTGAGCGAGAACTAACCGAGTTTGTGATTACCGACTTTGATCGTAATACCTATAAATCACTCGCAGAGTATTTTGAACTGGATATTAAGCCCTTTATTGCTAGTCTTGATTACAAGGAACAGCCCCTAGTTGTTACCACTCACCAAGCGCAATACCATTATGACGCTGAACAAGAAACCTTGATCAAAACCAGTAATAAACAAGAGGTGCTGGGGTGCGGAAAAATTGTTATCAAGTCGGCACTCAAAAAAGCCAGTAAAACCCAAGCAGAACGCATCGAAATCAGCGTAGAACTTATGCCCGATTACCAAAAAGATTATGAGATTATTCCCTACCATAAGGACGAAGCGGCCAACCAAGCGGCCATTGTAGCCTTCATGGACAAGTACATTAGCAAACCGTTTAGCTACTTGGAAAACGTTGTCGGTGTGGAGCTAAACTTTAACAAGATTTTTTACAAGCCGGAAAAGCTAAGGGATGTAAGTACCATTTTGAGTGAGATTACTGCACTTGATGACGAGTTGAAGGCGTTGGAAGCTGGGTTGAGTTTATGACCATCGCCAACACGTCAACGCTTATCTCTGAAATTAAAACCATACTCGCGACAGCAAGGCAAAAAGCCGCAACAGCGGTTAATTCTGCCATGGTGGAAGCGTATTGGCTTATCGGTAAACGTATTGTTGAAGAAGAGCAACACGGTAAAGAACGAGCTGGTTACGGACAATTTTTATTAAAAGAATTATCACAAAAATTGCTTGTCGATGTAGGCAAGGGGTTTGACGAAAGAGAATTACGACGCATTAGGCAGTTTTATCAATGTTTTCCAATATGGGACGCAGTGAGTCCCGAATTGTCTTGGTCACATTATCGGTTATTGATTCGGGTTGAAAACATAGAAATAAGACGGTTTTATATGACCGAAACAATACAGCAGCACTGGACTACACGAAAATTGGATAGAAACATTAGCAGCCAATATTGTCAGCGTATTTTAGCCAATCAATCATCAAAAGAAATAGGCGAACCAATCAACGTAAATTTGGATTTTATTAAAAATCCTTATGTACTTGAATTTTTAAATTTACCTGCAAACTTAACTCATAAAGAAAAAGATTTAGAAACAGCGATTATTAAGCATCTGCAACAATTTTTATTAGAGCTAGGTAAAGGGTTTGCCTTTGTGGCACGGCAAAAACTAATCCGTACTGAAACCTCGGATTTTTTTATAGACCTTGTTTTTTATAATTACTTGCTCAAATGCTTTGTAGTTATTGATATAAAAGCAGGTAAATTAGCGCATAAAGATATTGGGCAATTGGACATGTATGTACGCATGTTTGATGACCTGGAAAAACAGGTGACTGACAATCCTACTATTGGTATTTTACTGTGTGCTGATACCGACGATGTCGTGGCTAAATATTCTGTACTTAATGATAACAACAATCTCTTTGCCTCAAAATATCAACTCTATTTGCCGAGTGAAACAGAGTTAAAACAACTGCTTGAAAGTGACCGCCTTGCGTTTGTATTGGATCAAACGGATCAGGGAAGTCAGCTATGAAATTGCAGAGTATAAAACGCTATGAGGCTTATAAGGATAGTGGGGTTGAGTGGCTAGGTGAAGTGCCGGTGCATTGGGAAAATTTGAGATTAAAAGATGTCATTGCACAATTGGAATCAGGAGTAAGTGTAAATGCGACGAATGAGCCAGTTGAAGGCGACAATATTGGTGTACTGAAGACTAGTTGCGTAGGTAAAGACACATTTCTTCAGAATCAAAATAAAAGTGTCTGGTATACGGAAATAGATAGAGTACGTGTTCCTGTTCGTGCTGGTAGAATTATTATTAGCAGAATGAATACTCCACAACTGGTTGGAGCAAGTGCTTATATTTCAGATAATTATCCGAATCTTTTTTTACCAGATAGGCTCTGGCAGACTGTTTTTTTCGCAAATAGAAAACTAGATACTAAATGGTTGAGCTTGCTAATCGGATGCAGAACATTCCGATTTTTGCTTTCGACACTTGCTACGGGCACAAGTCCTAGTATGAAAAATCTTGGTCAAGAAAAGCTTTTAAGCATAAACTTTCCATTTCCTGACTTACCTGAACAACAAGCCATCGCAAATTACCTTGACACAAAAACCGCACAAATTGACCGTCAAATAGACCTGCTCAGTAAAAAGGCAACGCAATACGGCAAGCTAAAACAATCACTCATCAACGAAACCGTTACTCGTGGGCTGGATAAAACGGTAGCTATGAAAGATAGTGGCGTTGAGTGGATTGGCGAAGTGCCAGCGCATTGGGGTGTGAGCCGGTTGAAAGAGCTATCTAACATTCAGAATAGCAACGTTGATAAAAAATCGCATGAAAACGATACGCCTGTTCAACTTTGCAATTACGTTGATGTTTATAAAAATGAGTTTATTAACTCATCACTAAATTTTATGCGGGCAACTGCTGATGAATCTGAGATTAAGCGATTTACAATCAAAAAAAATGACGTGTTGATTACTAAAGATTCTGAAACCTGCGATGACATAGCGATACCCGCATTGGCAACGGAATCTCTTGAAGGCGTTCTTTGTGGCTATCATTTAGCCCAGTTGCGGGTAAAAGATAAGGTGCTTGTAGGAGCGTATTTATTCAGACTTTTTCAATCTAAAAGTTATGGTTTTCGTTTTGTCATATCAGCAAAAGGCATTACTCGTGTTGGGCTTGGCCAATCAGCAATAGCTGATTCATTAACACCAGTTCCTCCGTTATTTGAACAACAAGCCATCGCCACCTACCTCGATGAAAAAACTGCCCACATCGACCGCATAGTTTCCACCATCAACACCCAAATCGACAAGCTCAAAGAGCTACGCAAAGCCCTGATTAACGATGTGGTGACAGGTAAAATAAAGGTGGTGTGATGCAAGAATCCAACCGTATCGAACTCAAACGCGAACTGACCGATACACTGGAAAAAGAGGTGGTGGCTTTTCTTAATTATCGGGATGGCGGTGTCATTTATCTTGGCATTGACGACAAAACACAAACAACCCTGGGCATTGAGGATGCCGATACGGTGCAACTGAAAATCAAGGATCGCATTAAAAACAATATCAGCCCGTCGACCATGGGGCTGTTTGATGTAATGACCGAAAGTCGTGATGACAAAACAATCATTAAAATCACGGTCGCCAGTGGTTCTGAAAAACCGTATTATTTGTCAAAAATGGGCATGTCTGCCAAAGGTTGTTACCTTAGAATTGGCAGTGCTTCAGAGCCTATGCCAGTTAGAATGATTGAGGATTTATTCGCCGGCAGAATTCGCAATTCCATCGGCACGATTAAATCACGTAAACAAACCCTGAGCTTTGAACAGCTTAAAATCTATTACAACGAAACCCCATTAACGCTGAATGAGCAATTTGCCCATAATCTGGAGCTGTTAACCGGAGAGGGTGCGTACAACTATGCAGCTTATTTACTTTCAGACCTTAATGGTTTGTCAATCAAGGTCGCCAAGTATGCCGGCACTGACCGAGTTAATCTGATTGAAAATGAAGAGTACGGCTATTGCTCGCTAGTGAAGGCTTCCAAAGCCGTGCTGGAAAAGCTCAAGGTTGAGAACAAAACCTTTACTCGTATTACCTCCAGTCTGCGTGAACAGCGCAAACTACTGAGTCCTGTAGCACTGCGTGAGGCGGTCATCAACGCCATCATTCACAATAATTACAGCAATGAAGTGCCGCCCAAATTTGAGTTATTTGCTGACCGACTAGAGATTACCTCGGCTGGTGGCTTGCCTGCCGGTTTTGATGAAGATGAATTCTTCATGGGATATTCGGTTCCCCAAAATAAAGAATTGATGCGGGTTTTTCGGGATCTGGATATGGTTGAGCAATTAGGCTCAGGCGTACCGCGTATTTTGGCGCATTACCCACGGTCTATTTATCGGTTTACCACTAATTTTATTCGGCTGGTGATACCCTTTGCCGAGGGCTTTGATCAAGCTACCGGACAAGCTACCGGACAAGCTACCGGACAAGCTGACAAGTTATTGCAGTTTTGTGAGAGTCCGCGCTCAACCAAAGAAATGATGCAGCATCTCGACTTAAGCCATCGTGAACATTTTCGTGATACTTTTTTACTGCCACTTATGGCTTCGGGAAAGCTGGCTCCAACTATTCCCGACAAGCCTAAAAGCCCTAAACAGCGCTATATTTCAACTAGGCAGAGAAAAAGCTATGAATGAACTCCACTTGCAAGACAAATTCATAATTCCGTTTTTTCGCGATGACTTGGGCTATAGGGAAGTTAAAGCCAATACTGTTACTCAATCACTGATTATTGAGGAAGACTTGCAGGAGTTTATCTCTAATACAGAGTTAAATAAAAAGCCATATGAGCAATTGCTCAAAAAATACAGTGGTAATAAACAAAAATTACTGGCCGATTTGATTGGACTAATACAAGAACGCTGTGGCAGTAGTCGAAATAAAGCCTTATTTATTAACGCTAATAAGACCATTACCTTACAAGGCATAAAGCTGCATTTATTTTATACTAGTGATAGCGTGATTCATGAAAATGCGCTGTTTGATGAAAACATCTTCTCAGTCGTACAGGAACTGTCTTATAAATATCTATTTCAAGGCCAGCAAGTGTTTTCTTTTCGACCCGATATTGTGCTATTTGTAAATGGCATTTATTTAGCTTATAGCGAATTAAAATCTAACTACACGAATCAAAGTGCCAGTAAAAATGGTCGTGGCAAAGTCATCAAAGATTATTTTGAGGCCATCAAAATCTATCATCAGTATATTGATAATAATACCCTGCTTAGCGATAACGAAAAACAAAATCACCGTAAAGACTTCCTAAAGATTTTTGAAAAAGCTATTCATATCACGACTACAGATATTGGTGAAACTTATGTAATTCGTACGATAGTAGATTATTTTGATGAAATTTTAGCCACTTGCCGTGAAGGTAAGTTTGATCGCGAAGAGATTGAAAAGAAAGCTCATGGTGTGTTTAAAGCTTATCCGCTACTAAAGCCTAATGCCGATAAAAAAGATAAGCTAAAAGAGCTGTTTTCAGTATTGTATGGAAAGTTTTTTATCGAAAAAGAGATTTTGTATTACAACTTTATCGAGCGTGATGTTTATCTCAATAAAGGCCTTAAAGAGGTTAAAAATGAATTAGGGCATCTTATTTCACCTCGACCTAAGCAGAAATTTGGCACTGATAAAATTATGGCCAAAATTGATGAGTTTTTGGCCTATGAACAAGAACCAGATTATTTTGAAAAACTGTTAGAAAAGCAGTTAGTCGGCGTCGGTGAAACCAAGAAAAGAGAATTATTAGAAAAACGTAAAGCCTATTCCAATAATAAGAATGTGTATTCTTTGCTGATGCAATATGCCGCAGGGTTTGGTAAGTCCAACATCATTGGCTGGTCTGCATTGCAGCTTAAAGATTTGCGGCGCAATGGCGAATATGTTTACGATAAAATCATGATCGTTGTGGATAGACTGCAATTACGTAGTCAAATTGATTCGTTGATGTTGAACATGAACATCGATAATCGCATGTACATTGAAGCTACTAATAAAAAAACCTTTCAAGTAGCCTTAGCATCAGAAACTCGCTTGGTGATTGTCAACTTGCAAAAATTCGGTGCGGTGCGTGAGATGCTTGACGCTGAAGTTTTACAAAATCTTTCTACTATGCGAATTGTATTTCTAATTGATGAGATTCATCGTTCTAATAGCGGTGATCAGCACGACGAAATGATTAGTATTTTTGATGAACTACAAAGTCCGTTTGATAATAATGCTGCCGTTAGTACTAAAAAGAACTTAATTATTGGCTTTACAGCAACGCCAGATGACCATTCCTTGGCTAGGTTTGGTGAATATAGTGGCTATGCTGAAAGTGAAAAACTGTGGCGACCTTTTGATACCTACACCATGCAAGAGGCGATTGATGATGGCTTTATTCTTAACCCGTTGAAAAATATTGTACCTGTAGCATCTAAAATGTTATTCGACCTGCCCAGTAACCCGCTGGAAGGCTTTACCGAAAAAGAATATAAAGACGCACAGAAAAAACAGGTTTATGAAAACCGAGACCGTATCGACGCCATCGCGAAATACGTGGCTGATTTATTAGTCAAAGATGTCTATCGGCAAATACGTGGAACTGGTAAAGCCATGCTAGCTGTTCATTCTATTAAGGCCGCTATTGCATATCAAGGTGCAGTGACTAAGCACTTTAATGCATTGGTCAAAGAGCCCAAGTACATAAAATATGCCGAAGCGCCAATCCATATCGTTTACTCTAGTAATCAAGACGAACAAAGTGCGACTGGCTTAAATGGCGGCCTATCTGAAGAAAAGGTGTTAGAGAGCTTCACTTTGAAAAAGAATGGCCTCATCATCGTGGTTGCAAAGCTTCAAACTGGCTTCGATGAAAAGAAATTGCACACCTTATTTCTTGATAAAGAAATCAAGGGCATTAGTGCAATTCAAACCATTTCTCGAGTGAATCGGACAACCAAATATAAGAACGACTGCAAAATTGTGGATTTTTCTTATAACAACGTGAATGTGCAAAACATTAAGGATGCATTCGAGCATTTCTCAGATGTCGTGGTCAGTGATTTTGACCCGTTTAGTGATAAAAAAGTATTGGATGTTCTGCTGGTCGATCTGAGGAAATCAGATACCTTTGATAAGTTTTTCAGAGTGTTTATGGAGATTTACAAAGATTCAGACAAACGCGATAACCCTGAAAGTTTTTTGGACTTTGAAAGCAGTTTAAAAAAATACATCGACGCTAATCCGCAACGCACGGCGGACACTAAGGCCAAAGCCGGTCAGTATTTTACTATTCTTAACTGTATCCAATATGTGCTAGAGCTGGATGCCAAATATACTGAGCCGAGCTTCTTATTCTTCTGGAGAAAATTCAATACACTCTACAATATGATGCATCGTAATGAAAATGTGAAAGATCCGATTGAAGTGTATTTTGATAATCAGATTGGCATAGTTGAAGTTGTTGCCGAATATCCAAAGCCAAAAAATAAGCAACCAAGCAAAGTAGCGGAAGGCAAACCACCTGGACCTAGCGGCCAATTTGATATTCTCGCTATTATCGCCGCACGTAATGAGCAAGAAGCCAAAACGGGGACGCTGATTCAAGACTTTGAAGCCAAGATACTAGATTTTTTTCAATATGTGCGTAACGATAAAGACGGCGAACGGCTCATCGTAAAGATTAAGTCGCATTCCTCTGAGGCTGAAATCTATACTGATTTTTCTAAATTATATCGTAGCTACAAAGCGTTTAATCGAAAAGTTGTCGGAGAGTACTTCTTCAAAGAAACCGAGGATCTGGTGGAAAAACTTTGTGATGATTTCGAAGCAACTATTAAGAATCTTTAATATATTCTGAGGTATAGTGCTTATGCAGGCCATTGAGCTAGAAGCAATGATTCAAAAAGATGGCAAAATATGTTTGCCTGCGATTTACAAAAACTGGTTTGGGAAGCACGCTAAATTAATATTGCTTGAAACTTCCGAGCCTATTTCCCAAGAAAATAGCGCTTATGCGATTTTTTCGCAGTTAGACTTAGGCGAAGGAGACGAAACTTTAGTTTCTTCTG